>Ga0222719_10000168_pt1 | contig 64685 bp, 56 predicted proteins | sample C33_34DmetaG_FD_165039 | JGI IMG/M metagenome (GOLD analysis project Ga0222719, IMG submission 165039) | Estuarine water microbial communities from San Francisco Bay, California, United States - C33_34D | ecosystem: Environmental > Aquatic > Marine > Unclassified | place: USA: California...
AGCCACAATACAACGAAAGGTCGCCCTTTGGACGACCCATATGACGCTTTTTAAACTGGCGCAGTGCTTCTCGCCTGGCCCTCATTGCTTGTGGTTTAAGTTTTCTCTTCTGTTGTTTCTTGCTGTGATGGTATCTATTTGGTACTAACATAACCTTTTTCCTTTAGAAGTAATAATGCTTCCTCGTATTTTTCAGGAAGAACTGGAATGTAAAGGTGTTTTCCAACCTTATCTCTATTATTATCGCACACACTCCCTACTTCAAGATGGTTCGGGTTGACACAAAGTTTATTGTCACACATATGTCTCACAACTAATCCCTCAGGTATTTCTCCCTTATGGAGTTCATATGAAACTCTATGAACTTTTTTTTGTTTATAATTATCCCGTATAACACCATATCGTTTTTTGGATGTTCCACACTGAGTTCCAGTCCATAACCAACAATCATCACCTTTTTTTACGTTTTTCCAGAACCTTTCCTCCAAAGTTCCTTGATAGTTTCCACCAACGTGGTTATTATGAACTCCTTTTGGCATCTTTTAGCAGCAGTTATACTTATTTATAATAGTAACACTTCTACTAAAAATATTATTATCAGACCACCATACGGGAAAAACCTTTTACTTTCTCGAATTTTAGCACAGTCTCAAAGCGATCTTCAAGTCCTGTTTTATGAGATATGACAAAGACGTTTGCATCTTGAATTACATATCTAATAATTTTAATAAATTCTTGAGTTCCAAATCCGTCAAGTGAAGAGTCAAATACCTCATCCATAATAAGTAGATTTGTATTGACTGAGTTTTTCATCCTAGCTACTTCCCTCCAAGTAAAGAGAAGTGCTAAGTCAATTCTCATTTTTTCTCCCTCGCTGAATGAACTATATGAAAAGTTATCGTGTATTGGAGACTGGACGGTTTCGTTGAATTCCTCATCAAGTGTGAAGTTAATGTAGAAGTCCATCATCTGAAGATAACGATTTACTTGCTGATTTATCAGCGGTAGATACTTCTTAATGATTTTGGATTTAACGCCACCGTCTTTTAGTAGACTATACGAAAAATCGTAGTAACTAATTGTATCCTTTTTTGTTGCGAGTTCGTCGTATGTAGTTTTTAGGTTCTCCTTGAAAGAAGTTAACTTGTCATCTTCAACATTTCTATTTGCAAGTTGGTTGGTAATTCTTTGAATTTCTGATTCCAGATCTCTGATTTGTCTCTGACATCCAGCGATCTTAGTATTGTTTTGAGAAATGCCATGCGTGAGTGAAGTAATCTCCTTAGATAGTGTAGTGAATTGACGCTCTCTATTCTCCTCTCCTTTAATTGCCTGCTCTAGTTCTTTATAACCAGATTGCAACTCTTTAGCTTTAGTTTGAGCGTCATTAATTTTATTTATTCTAAAGTCCTCTTCGATAGATTGTGTACAGGTAGGACAAACCGTATTCTCTGTGAAGAACTTATGCTCCTTTGTAATTGTTGATACCTTATTAGAAATTTTACCTTTTAAATTACCAAGTGTACGAAGTTTGCTGGTTGCACCAGAAAATTTTTCAAGTTTACTATTGAAATCTATAAGAGATCTTTCCAACTCTTCATTAGATCCCATATACACATTCTCTTCATTAAGAAGATTACCTATACGATTTTCCTTGTCTTCAATATTTTCTTTTCCACGACTCTCAAGTTCATCGATAAAGTTTTCTTGCATGGCAACTTTATCGTTCAAGGTTTCTTTTTTGAGTTCTAAAACCTTGAGTTCATCTTTCAGATTACGGATCTTTTCCTTGATTACAATTCCCATGGAAGAGAAAATTTTAATATCTAGAAGATCTTCAATCACATCTCTACGATTTATAGCAGAGAGTTGCATAAAAGGCACAAAAGTACTGCTACCTAAAATTACAATCTGAGTGAAAGATTTATAGTTCATCTTGAGAACATTTTTCTCAAGCCACTTCTGCTGATCAAGTGCAGCAGCATCCTGATCTAGTGGTTTATCATTACGATAAATCTCAAATAAATTTGGTTTAATGCCACGAACAACTTTCCATTCTACTCCATTGACGGAGAACTCAACCTCAACACGACAGTCTTTCTCATTCACAGAGTTGGGTAACTGTGGTTTATTAATCTTACGGAATGGTTTGCCATATAAGGAGAACGTAAGTGCATCCAATACCGTGCTCTTACCTGCTCCATTAGATCCAATGATTAATGTTGTTGAAGAGTTCTCAAAATTAATTTCAGTAAATTGGTTTCCTGTAGATAGAAAATTTTTCCATTTAATTTTATGAAACGTAATCATTCTCAGTAGGGGGAATTACAATGTCGTTAGGGGTAATGATTGTATATTTGTATGAGTGCATCTCACACGTCTTAATCATTAATTCATCATCAATTTCAATAACGTGCATTTCGGGAGAGCCTTCTTCCTCTAGCATCATAGCATATCTTGATGCATCATCCTCTTCTTGGAAGATATAAAGTATATCTTCTTGAAGTTCATTTTTTACAGAGTAGGCACCACTAGTCTCTTTGCCATAGATCGTAAGTATATACATCACACCATCTCACACGCCTCTCTATAGATCTCATTCATCATCTTAGTGATTTCCGATTTATCTAGATCAATTTCTGACTCTTGAATGTATCTATTCAAGATTGACATAGTATCTTCACCTTCAAGTTCTTCACAATCTGATTCCTGAAACCATCCACCAAAATCGTAATTTTCAATGACCTTTAAATCAGATACTCCAATATTGTAAAGTTTGTCAATAAATTTTTCAAACTTCTTAGTGTCAGTCTTTTTACGAACAATAAGTTTTACAATCTTATTTTCATAAGGACGTGCATCAAAAGTTTGATGATTAGTATCTTCGTAATAGATATTATAAAATATTGAAAATGGATTATTTACATAAACGTGTTCAAGAGTTTCTGTATCAAAGTAGGTGAATCCTCTCCGATCACCGACATCTGTCCAGTAGAGTTCGTATGGATTTCCAAGGTAATAGATCCGTCCATTATCCGATCTAGTGTGGTAGTGACCAGAGAAGACCTTTTTGAACTTTGAATATAACTCGCCATCATGACCATTCTCCATGACGATTTGCTTATTAACTCTAAATCCTGTGAGCTCAAGGTGCCCCATCGCGACTGGGCAAGTTGTCTTTTTAATAAATTGATAAGTTTCTTTTTCATTTTCTTGGTTAATCCAGGGAATAAAAAGTACACCAAGACCATCGATACTCACTTCTGTTGGTTTTGCATACACTGTAACATTATCATACTCACGAAGCAAGAGATCCGCAGCATTAACATTATTAGTATTTTTATAGTATGCAGTATGATTACCAATGATTGTATGAACACGAATGCCCATTTTTTTTAGACGATCATAGTAATTATCTTTTGCCCATGCCAATGCAGCAAAATCAATTCCCTTTCTACTATCAAAAGTATCGCCCATATCAATGACTGTGGTGATACCTTCTGCTTCTAGGGAAGGAAAGAATACTTCTTCGTAAAATTTTAAGAAGTAATCGTGAAATAATTTAGAGTTTTTACGGGCACCAAAGTGCTGATCGCTTATAATGGCTACTTTCATCCGTACCGTAGTTTACTATGAACAGCATCTTTAATACTATTATAGTCTGAATAGTTGTTGCCGTCAATGGTATTGTTATCGACAAACACTTGCTCGAAACCAGTTCTCTCAAGAATTTTATTTTTAATTTCTAGTTGCTTCTTCTCTTTCTGAATTCGACGTAGAAAGGCGTAGTGAATAATTTGCGTGAAGTAAGCGAAAGGGTTTTGAGACTTTGCAGGATCGAAGTTGTGGATATACTGAACACAGTTTTCAATACCATCACAGATCATATCATCCTTGAACATATAGTTCACAAAGTTAGGTTTGAATGATAGGTGAGTGGCAATCTTCAAGAAGCATTCGCCAAGGTAATTAGTAATCTGTGGTTTGCCTGGCCAACGCTTTGCTCTTTCTGATTTATCTTGTACAGTTAAATCTTTTCCAAACGTCTCTAGATAAGATCTTTCAATTCTTGATCTATAATTAATTAGTGCTTCTAAAAGTTCTTTGTTGTTCACATAATGTTCTGACCTTTTTCTTTTGGCCATAGGTGCTCTAATCATAAGTTTATATGTCCTACTATGTAGACAGTATATCACTTTTTAATATAGTTGACAAGTTCTCAATATCACTGTAGACTGGGCTTGTCCCGGTTAGAAGGTAAGCTTAGCTACTATTGAGTATCTTTTACTTCTTTATTATAAATCTTTTCTAAGATCTCTTTAGCATCTGCAACAGATGAGATATAGCCCATTTCTCTTTGACTTAGTTTGTATCTATTACCTTCATCATCAAACTCTTCTGTTTGTCTAATATAATTTTGATACATCATAATCATTTCAATATCGGAAGACTCAGAGAGAGTTAATACGTCTTCCATATTAATAATGAACATATCATCAGTTGTAGTCTTTAACCAAGGCTCAATCTTATATCCTAATGGATCACCTTTTCTTCCCTTTACTGTAATAATATTAATAGGGTTGGACAGGATTAACATTGTCCTATCATCTTCTTCAGATGCAGCTACTTTAGAGAATATTTCTTCTCCAGACTTAAATTTAATTGTTGCGTAAAAATCATCTTCTATTCCCATATTTACTTACCTTTAAGTTGAATGGTGATTATGTCATAATTAAAATTCTCTTCATTATAAATTTTAATTCTTTCTATGAAATGGTTTAGAGTATAGTTTCGTCTTGATTTAGTTGAACAATCATCAGAGATGTCATAGAGCATTGCTTTATTTTTATTCTTTCCTTTTCTAAGAACTCTTCCAATTGATTGAAGATTTCTAACTCTCGACTTACTGGGTGAGGCAAAGATAACGTTATGGAGGTTCTTAATATTAATACCTGTAGAAAAAGTTCCATAAGAGGCAACAATAATTGCGTCATTTTCTCTTTCAGTTATTTCTCTGACTTTTTCTCTTTCTTCAGTATCAACTCCACCGTGGACAAAAAATACTTTTCGGTTATCTTCTTTGCTAGTATTTATCTTCTCAAATAATACAGCACCATGAGCTTCTACTCTACTGAATAGAACAAGAGTGTTGCCTTTTAAATCTAATGCAAGTTTAGATATAAAATTATTTCTTTGGTCATGACCAATTAGATACTGAACTTCATCCTCAAATACTTCAAACTTTTGTGGTGGATGTTTGAGAAGTAAACAAGTAATATCAAGTTTAGAAAGAAACCCTGCTTCTTGTAGTTCTTTAGTGCGAATAATTTTATATGAAGGCCCAAACAATCCTTCTAATACCCACTTATGAGTTTGTGTTCCATCAAGTGTGCCAGTAAAACCAATGCGGTGTTTTGCAGTATGCAACTTAGTCATAATCTGAATTAGAGACTTAGACTTAAATAAATGAGCCTCATCACCAATTACAACATCAAATCTTTCAAACCAACTTCGTTCCAACTTATAAATAGATTGCCATGTTGTAATGACTACATTTTTATTGGTTTCTTTCTCTCTACCAGAATAAATCTTGTGACAATATGAATCTGTATCCCAACCATAATCCTGGAAGTCCTTATACATCTGCTCTACAAGAGATGTCGTGGGAACAACTAAAAGAATATTTTTTCCTGTATCCACATGATAGCGCGAGAGGGCGTAAATCATCAGACTTTTTCCTGACCCAGTGGGTGATATCAGCAGCCTTCTATTATGCTTTAGAGCATCGAATACTCCCTCAATTTGGTATTCCCTTGGTTCATGGACCGATATTGAACGAATATAATCCTTAACTCCTTCCTTTGAAATCATCTCATTGACTTCAAAAGGTTGACCAAAAAATTTATTGTCTTCAAACTTATAAGTGTATCCATAGTTCTTACAGAAGGATACAATCTTATCTAACAGACCAACATAGATCTGCTTAGACCGCATATCGTAAAGGTGAATCTCTCCATTCCAATTCCTTCCACGATACTGTGGCATGAACTTAGCGTTTGGAACCTCAAACTTAAAGTGATCTCTTAACTCATATTCAATATGAGGTTCTGTATTAATCTTTAAAAATACTTCGTTGGATTTAGAAATAACAAGATTTGCTGTCGTGTCAATCACGTAGATCCATTCATCTACTAATATTTATTCACCGTTCGTTAAAGGTATAATCTAATATCATCCTATACAAAGAATCTCTCAGATACCACAAATGTTCTTGTTCTTCTACTGGTTTTGCTGGAGCCCCAGGCCATAATCTAATTGCTTCTTGAACACAATGGTATAACAATCTTATATCTTCGATTGTAAGATTTACTTGATAATCAAACTGTGGATAATCTTCTTCCACTATCCTAACCCAGAATTAAATCTCATAAATTCTATTGCGTTTTTTATTTGATATGTGCGATTACTAATTTGCTTTAAGATACTTTCAATATAAACAAGCATAGTATCATAGTAATCAATCTTTAGCGAAACTCCTGAGAGTTTCTGATCTGCGTCAAGATATTTTTGCATAGTATCTTTATCTCTGATTTTTTTGGGAAACGGATTTTCGATATAAACATCGGGATCTGATTTCCCACTAAAGTATTCGTATCTTTCGTGTCTAACATTTTTTCTTTGCTGTTCTGCTTTCTTCCTCATTAGAAAGATGGTATTATACATTCCAAAATACTTCGCATGGAGTGAAGGAATGTTTGTAGATTCAGTATGAAGATTGTCCATATCAATCTTTGAATCTTTTTCCCACATCTCTTGAAGTTTGTCAAGATCGATCATAAAAGTTTGCCAGTCAAATCAGTTATCTCATAGTAAGTATACTTGAAAGAAGCCTGTGCTGTAAAGTACTGAATATCCGTCTCTGTAGCATCAAAACTTAGAGTTGTCAAGGAATATGGAAAAAGACCTTGGAATTTGATTAAGAAGTTTGAAACTAAACTACTGTTCAATATTGACATTGTTCCATCAGAAAAAATGTTCTCAATTTTTCTGGACCTCAAGTCCATTCCTCTATTACCAGTCTTCTGAAGATCATAGATCTGCTCAAGATTTTCTGGATATCCAAGACCTCTCAACCAGTTCTGAATTTCCATATAATTTTTCAAATCTTCATCAACCAAGAAGTTAACAGTCAAATCTCCAAAAGTTAACTTATCTCCTGGGCGTTCAATATCCTTAAGATATGATGGTTGAATAGCAATACCAAGATCTAATGATGGGATGTTTGCTTGGTTGCAAAAGAATGCAACAGCAGGTGCTTTATCCAACTTAAATTTAAAACCAGTAGGAGCTAAAAAGTTCCTATTTTCAATTGGGTTAAAATCAGACATCGGTTTTCTAAGTATTTAGATAAAAAAAGAGGGGTCAGAAGACCCCCCTTGAAATGTGAATGCCCTAAGGCCAAAATCACATCAAGTTCTTAACAGCAACGCGACGATAGTAGCGGTTAGCGTTAACAACCAGGTTACCCAGACCTTGGGTGGTTCCTGCTGCGAATGGGTTAGCGACCATGCCGTAGCGGGTCTTAAAGCCAATCTTGGGCTGGAAGGAGTTCTCTCCAACTGCACGAACCATCTGAAGAGGAACGTATGGGCAGTAGAATAGACCTGCATCATAAGGTGAAGAACCCTTATAACCAACAACGTAGTACTGGTTGCCAGGAGTTCCGTTAGCGGAAGTCAGGTTAGCAGCATAAGGATCGATATATACACGATACTTACCTTGCAGAACACCAGCGAAGGTGTTACCAGTGTCATCAACGTTCAGGTTAGCGTTGAGTGCAGGGGTGTAGTCGAGTACACCTGCCATGGTCAGAGCGGAAGCAACGTCTGCGGAGCAGAGGATGATGTTGCCCTTTCCTCTACGAGTGCGCTGGGCAATCGCGTTGGCGTCTCTTTCGATTTGGAACAGAAGACCCTTGAACTTCTCAACAGACCAACGACCGTTGGAGTCGATGTCGAGGTCAAACTCACCTGCGGTAGCGACGTTCTGAACAGCACCCTGCTCTGCAGTCTTGTAGATGGTTCTGATGACTTCGCGGTTGATTTCAGCGAGGATCTCAGTTGACAGGATGTTTGCCAACTCAGCCTCAGCATTCAGACCGTGGATTGCCTTGAGGTCTTGTGCCAGTTCCAAGGAGTACTCTGCTTTCAGAGCTCTGGACTTAGCGGTTACAGTGACCTTCTCGATCGAGAATGCCATCTGGTTGAATGCGTTTGCACCCGTACCATCAAGGTTCTCAGCGTCGTCGGTACGCATACCCTGACCAACAGTGTAACCTGCGGAGGATGCGGAACCAACTGGGTTCAGGACGGAAGGATTGGTGCCTGCCTGGGAAGTGCTACCCATACCAGCAAGTCTGTTAGACATGCCGTTGGTCAGGTCGAATCCTGCATCCTGACCGGAGAATGCGGAATCTACTTCGTCGAAGAAGGTCTCGCTTCTGCTGCCTTCCTTGAGGCGCTGTGAGCGCATCGCGAAGATCAGGCCAGTAGGACCAGACATTGGTTGAACGCCAGCCAGATCATAAGCGATCAGGTTAGGCATGGAGCGTCTGATCAGAGAGATCAGAACGGGGTCGAAACCTGCGGTAGGACCACCAGCGGCGGATCCACCTTGGAAACCGTCAGCACCAGCGGCGTTGGTTGGGGCTTCGTTTAGGAGACCTGAACTTCCAAAAGCATTTTGCTCATGGAGGAATTTTTCTTGGTTCTCAAGCAGGACAGCGGTGACAGCTCTACGATGGGAATCTTTGATTCCGTCCTCATGATCGAGGAGAGGTGCCCACTTTTCCTGCAGATGCTCGGAATGGAACATTTGCTTTTTACCTTTTTAAGTGTGGATGTTTACAGTTTGAATTAATAATAAATTCAATTATTTGCTAAAAGACCCAAGAGTCTTCATGTATGCAGCCATTGAACCTGAGTAGGACTCATGCCCAACTTCTACACCTTCTGAGAGAGTTTCAGTCTTGTTAGCAGTTGAAGTTTTAGTTGAGGAGAAATATGACTCCTTCAAAGTCTCCAACTTTTCACGATACTTTGCTTCACTTTCAAACTCAACACCCTCTGCGAGTGAAGCGAGTTTCTCTTTCTGAGTAGCCGCAAGGCCTTCAGAAACGTTATCGAGGATACTATCGGCAACCGACTCTGCGAGACGGGAGTTTAATCCGATATTCTTCTCAATTTGCTCGTTGAGTTTTGTCTCCATTTCATCAAGTTTTTCTACCATGCTCTCAAGTACATCATATTTTTCTTCAGGGATTGATACATAATGTTCTTCAAAAAGTGACTTCATTCCACCAAGGAATGATTCGGTCATTTCAGTCTTCAGACCGCTTTCAACTGCGAGTGCATTTTCTTCAAACCACTCGTCAGCAACATACTCAAGATAAGAGTCAACACGCTCTGCGAGTGCCTCTTTAACTGCGGCGAACTCCTCAGCAATCTTTTCTTGCTCTTCAGCAATCTGAGCGTTGAGTTGCTCTTCCATCTCAACTTGGATCGATGCAACTTTAGCATTGATCGCGGTTTCAAAGATGGTGCGTGCTCTTTCTTGGAATTCTTCGGAAAGTTCTTCGCCTTGGAGGAGTGCATTTACGTCCTCTTCCATGTTGTATTCAACAACTTCAGCGACTTCTTCTTCAGTTACTTCCTGTTCGGAAACAACTTCATCGGTTGCCTCTTCTGCTTCTGCAACTACTTCTTCATCAGAAAGATCTTCTTCTTCCTTGACTCCTTTCATTGCATCTGCGGGTTTAGCACCCTTATTGACAACATCCTTAACTTGCTTAAGGCTGCCGCCAGGTGTTTTCAGTTTTGCTGAATCATCATCAGTTTTGTAGTTTTCGGGGGTAGGACCGCCGAGATCTTCAACTGCAGCCAGTTGAGATCCGTCACCTTGAAGCGTTGGCATAGGATCCGCTGCTTTTGCACCAGCATTAACAGCGGTCTTGGATTGCTTCGTGCCTACTTCCATTTCTTGTAAGTTGTTGCCACTAGACATTTGAACTCTCCGGGATTTTTCCTTGGTTAAATCTATATTTATTTATAATTTAATAATTTTTATGATACTCAATATCAAAGATTATTGAGGAAGTCATTGAAGAGACCTAATTTATGCTCTTCAAGTACTCTTTGGTCTGCCAATGCGTTAATTCTTTTTTTAGTTTCTTCCGCATACTTTTCACGTAGAAGTCCACCTTCCCATACCCATTCTTTACCTTCCATAATTCCCTCAACAAATGCATCGGGAGCAGAAGGATCAGCAACGATATCAGCAGCAGTTGCTAACATGAAGTCGTCACCGACAATATTAACACCCTCACGGGTCTGCTTTAATGAACCAATACCACGAGATGAAACACCAAGTTTTACTCCTTCTTCTACGAGGTTTGCAGCAATTTTGCCCATCGGAGTTCCAAGGATCTTTGCTTTACCAATGAAGTTAGATCCACTCTCTTTCAATGATACAATTTTGTGTGAAACTCTATCAAGGTTTACTGTAGGACCATCGGGATGTCCAAGTTCACCGAGTGCTCTACCAGCTTTAACATGTGCTTCGTTATAACGATTAACTTCTCTACGGAGAGTTTCCATAGGATACATACGACCATTACGGTTTTTGATTTCTCCTTGAAGGAAAACACCTTCAATATAAAGAGACTTCTTACCGCTCTTGGTGGTTTCAACCAAGAATTTTACTGATTCGATTTCTTCTCTAATGAGTTTCATCATACTCCTCCTGTTTGTTGAACTTGCTGGACATAAAGAGTTCCGCTACCAAGTCCAAGAGCCGCAACTCTGAACGTTCTTCTCAGTTCTGCAAAACTTCCAAGACCATCTCTTGTTTGGTCTGGAGCGCCTGAAGAAGAGTCATGAAATAATTCAACTTTAGTTTGATATGGTTCTACAACCGTTTGAGTGATTCCCTTAACCAGAGCATTTGAAATGTCGTAGTCGGACTGACCAGTTACAGTCAGCGAAATGGAATCACCTTCAACAAAAGGTGACCCAATAATCCCCTCTGGGAACGAGACAGTTGTAGTTGATCCAGTTTCAATACCAACAACCTGTTGGGCATCGACGCGGCCAACAGAGAGAGTCTCTGGTTCACCTTCATGAACAAAGAAATTTGCTGGAGTCGCGATTGGATTTGTACCACCAATCGTAACGTGAGCACTCTTAGTTAAAGCAACAACTCTAATATAAGCACTCTGCTGAGTGAATGTTGAAGAAGTTGCCGTAGTAGTGCTAATTGTTATGGCAGTACAAATGCCAACCGGTTTAAAAGCCATTATCCTTTAGGTCATTTTAGTAATTATTTATTATTTATTATCTATTCTTCGTCTTCTGAAGAAATTTCTTCTTCATCTGGTTCATCTTCTAGTTCAGTTTCATCACCGAACATAGATTGTGATGCTACGGGACGAAAAGCATCAATTCTTTCTGCAGACTTACCAAATAAGATATCTTTAATCTTATCGCTAATATCTGCTGGAGACTCATCCGATGAAATCGCATCAATTAATTCATCCATTTAGTTATATTAATATAGAACTATGGGTATTTATATTTCTCCACCATTAGGAATTTCTGGGGCCTCTGCTGGAGAACCATCAATATCTGGTTCTACTTGAGGTTTTCCAAGATCAGTGCTTGCGCCAGTATCTAATGGAACACCAGTTTCGGGATCGATTGGAGCATTGGGGTCAGGAATTACACCTGTTGAAATTTCTTTCTTGATCAGTGCATCCTGCTCAATAATTTCTTCGTCAGTCTGACGCAAAATCTGACGACGAACATAATCTTGAGAATAGTACTTGCCAATATAAGGTTCAGCAGCCTGCAAACTATTCAGTCTTTCATTGAGAAGTTCTGAATCTTTTAGTTCTGAGAAGTGATTATCATACAAGAAGTCATATTGGATATGCTCCGACATGATTTCCCAATCTTCTGGAGTACAAATATTCTTCAAAATAAGTTGAGTTTTCAACATATCATTGAACATTCCAGAGAATCTTTTTCTCAAACGTCCAACAAACTTGGTAAATTTCAATTCATCTCTCAGAATTTCTGAGGACCTACCGAGATTAAATCCACCTTCGCCATCCATGCGAGATGGTGGCACGTTAAGGGATCTGTAAAGCTTTTTCTTAAAATACTCAATGTCTGTGATTTCTCCAAGGTTTTGTCCTCCTGGAAGAGTAGTAATTTCAGTACCACGTCCTCCCTCTCTTCTAGGTAACCAAAAATCCTCAAGCATTGACATATATTTCTTGTCATCACGAATCTCTCCAGTGTTTGCATCATACACAAGTTTATTACGATATCTCGTCATAACGTCACGCAAATATTGCTCTGCCTTGACTTTTGGAAGATTGCCAACGTCAATATAGAAAATTCTACGTTCTGGTGCTCTACTTAAACGATAGATAACCAGTGAATCCTCAATCATACGGAGTTGATTGAGTGATTTAATTGCTTTGTGAAGATATGATAGAACAGTTCCCTTGTTTCTATCTACAAGACCAGATGTGCAATATGTGATGGAATCTTTTGCCATCTTAATTCCTTTATTGCCACCTGATAATGCACTGGGAGATCCAGTTGGATAGACGGATTTGGGGTTGTAGATGAAGTATTCTTCAATCTGAGGGAACTCATATTCCATCGGATTGTCAGAATTCATATTTGCAAGACGAAGCCTATCGTCATGTTTCTGCTTTTGCTGCCTCACATAACGCATTTTCATTGCGTCAATGTAACGCAACTCTTGAATACCTTCGTGAGGATTTTTTAAATCTATGACTTTGTGGTAGTAAAGTCTTCCGTCAATATACCAATTCCTATAGATTTCATGTGCCTTTTTATCAAAATCCAATAAACTGAGGATATATTTAAACTCTTTTCTAATTTTATCTTTGATACCATCACTGGCATTAAGATTAGAGAGTTCGATTTCTACAGGTGTATCGTTTGTGTCGGAAACAACTGCTTCATTTACAATATCTTCAATGGCACTATCTGCTTCAGGATGCAGAGCCATTTCACGATAACGTTTGATTAAATCAAACTCTGTTCTAAATACACCTTCAATATCAACATATGAACCAAAAAAACCACTAGTAAGATAGTGGTCAACCCCGTCCTCATTATTCTGAGGAACGGGGGAGACTACTCCTTTACTTTGTGGTTCGTTGTCCTCAATTGAGAACCCAAATAATTTGGACGACATTATTACTAGTTGAACTAATCTCTATTATTTAGTTGATCAGTTTTCACCAGTCATTGGAGACCAATATTGAACTTGGAATTCGATAGTAAATTCCTCAATGGTGTCTGCAGAATCGTAAGAAAGATCAATTGCAGAGATGTTAGTTGGGAAGATGCTATAAAACTTATACTGCTTGGCAACTTCCATACCTGCCCCTTCAACACTAGAGAGAGCTGATGCTGCTCTGGTGAATTGCTTGACAACTGCATCAACTTGATAGTCTGCAGGATCAGTAGCACCAGATCCATCGGAATATTGACCGATAGTTTGCATCCATGATTCCATGGCGGTACGAATTCTGAAGTCAATGTCGTTAATTACAGTGACGGTCCAGGTATCAAAGGTTCTGTCTCCAGCAACCTTGAAAGTTCTTCCTCTGAAAGGAACATCGATTGAAGCGATGTTTGATGCGGGCAACTGAGCTGCCTTGCAAAGAATTGAGAAATCCTCAGCATCGAAACCTTCAGAACCTGGGAATTCATTAGTGAGAACAACCTCAAATAGATTGGGGCGAGCGCCGCCCCCAATGAGAGTTGATTTGAAATCCTGAATAGAGTGTGGCATTTTTTAATTCTCCTTTTAGTTATTTATTGCCAATGTATCAAACTGTGCCAGCAAGTTCTTCAAAACTGATGCCAGTTCTGGTTGCAACGAACGTCAGGGTGACGTAGTTGATAGACTTAGTTGGCTTCAGGAAGATGTCTGCTCTAAATTCATTGTTGTCAATAACATCAGGAGTGTTATTTGTACTATCACAAACAACTAAGAACCCAAAGAGGCCTCTCTTTGCCTGAACATCACGGAGATATGGTTCAACAATATTCTTGAAGTTTGCTCTCGTCAACTCATCATTGAGTTCAAAGAGTTGTGCTTCTGATGCTTTTTCAAGTGCTTGCTCGACTGTCAAGAACAGACGGCGAACATTAATTCTATCGAATGCGGATGCATATCCAAGAGCAGTCTTGTCTCCGAAGAGGAGAGTTCCGATACCTGGTTTAGTAACGATAGGATTAATTCTCTGCTGATAGAGACGATCTCTTTCAGCCTTGCTTGGATTGTAAGCAAGTTTGATCGCATTATTGATAACACCACGCTGTTGTCCAGCAGGTGAGAACCAAGGATAAGCAACGATTGAGGTGCGAGTCATAAGACCTGCAACGTCTGCGTTGGTTGGAATATAACGGAATGCTCCGTTAAAGCGATCATATGTGTACTTGTAACCACTGTCAAATGTACAATAAGAAGAACTTGACAGTGTGCTGAAGTAGTTGATCAGAGCATTGGTTTGATTTGTGGTGCTGGTCTGACCAATCAGGTTGGTTCTATGTGGACCAACAACTGCCACACAATCCTTTCTCTCACTTGCTAGAGAGATCAGATAGTTTGCTTTTGCTTGCGATTCAAACTCTTCAGTACAACCAGGTCCCATAATCAGGTAATCTGCTTCTACTTCGTCCTTATTGGCGAAGAGACCGTAGGAAGTGATCAGACTGCTCAAGTCTGCCTTCATACCACCATTTGTTGAATAGTCAACACCACCAGCAAGTGAATATCCTACGTTACCGATTGCATTGTAGGTAACTCCTTGTGCATCCAATCCCCAAAGACCATCGCCAGTCGTAACTGCAGTGTAGTCAGTTGAGAAACCAGTTGCTCTTGGGTTTGTTTCGTGATAAGAATCTGCTGCAGCACCAGGATTGCTTCCTGCGTATACATACTCAGAACGTTCTGCAATGTATGCTTCATACCAGATCTTCTGAGGAGAATTTACATTAGAAATAGCATCCTTTGCTTTAGAAAGGCTTACATGCTTTTCAAGAAGAGAACCTGGAGTTCCAGTGATAGTTCCAAGATCATCAACAACTGCAACATGAATACCATCACCTTCGCCATTTCTGTTGGTAACATATACGTTAGAAACAGGTCTTGGAGCGATTGCCTTCCAGAACAGAGTGGTGCTGTCAAGTGCCAAGGTCTGCTGATCATACCAGTCAACTGCAGTTGCGGGCGAAGTTCCAGTAGTGGAACCGTATACACCCGTGTTGATACCAGCGTTGTTGACAAAGAATACAGTGTCAGAGGTGTCGAAGGACTGTGTAGAATTTCCTTCTGCATAGTTAATCTTAGTTACTGTGCCAGCAGCAGAAACTCTAGAAACAACTTTAACATCGATAGTTGATGCACTATTAGTAGCATCGGTCGAAACTCCAGTGATGATACCTTTCAGATATCCATCAAACGTTGAAGTTGAACCAGATCCAACAATGACTTGACCAACTAGCGAAGCAGTAACACCATAACCGATGATCGCTCCAGAAGTTCCTAGGTCAGCAGTCGTAATTCCAAGAGTTTGATCTGCAAAATCGTCAATGAAACAAACTTTTAGACCGTTGCCCCATCTTCCTGGGTTTTTAGAAGCCCATGTATAGTTGGTGTCTTCACCATCTGCATGGTTCTCAAGATAGTCATCATAGTTATTGATCTTAAGACCAGTGGTCGATGCCATACCAACTCCAGAGTTGGCGTTAACCATAAGGTTATTGTCAGTGGAGCCAGATCTTACAACTTTAAGGATGCCTCCATATGAAAGGTAAGACGACGCACTCATCCAGTACTCGTACTGTGCATCAGTTGATAGTGGCTTACCGAAGGTATCGATAAGTTGCTGTTCTGTGTTAATATTGGTTGCTTCATCTACAGGACCAATTTCAAAAGGTCCTGCAATACAACCGATATTATCAAGAACGTTATCAGCTCTTCCTACGGTTAAGTCAACTTCCCTGATTAATACACCAGGAGATAATTGAGGAGTCGCCATGTTTCTCTCCGTTTTGAATCTCAGTTTATCTGAAAATATTTATTAAAATGGGTCTTTTGACAGGGGAAACATGACGTGAACTACCAATTTGGATATTCCCAAACGTTAGAGCATTTTTTATTCTTCAGTATTCTTTCTATTGTGCAGTCCTTACATTCATAAGAATATGATGACGCTACTGGTCCTCTGTCTTTTCTTGTCCTGTAAAAATCTTCTACCAAATTTTTCATTTCCCCACAAGTTCTACATTTTCTATCTTGTAGAAGTAGATGTCCTAGTTTTAGTTGTCCATCTAAATCATCAATTTCCATCTAATACTTCCACATATAATCCATACCACCAGCAGATTTTCCATACTCAGAGGTATTAAACCATCTATCTCCATCATCATCAAGGAAACTTTCTTCCTCTAAACCATCATCCATAAAACCAAAGGGAGCCATATCCTGCTCAATTTGATTCTTCTGTTCTTCATATAATCTTTTACGAATATCCTGATCAGTCAACTCTTTGAAATAGTCTTGTGCCACTAACCAAGCATAGATAACCAGACACATGGCTAAGTCATCATTACAACCTTCTTCTGCCTCAAAGGAATTACGCTTTGATATAAAGGTAGTTAATTCTGAAATGATTTCATAATCATTGAAGATGAGTTTATCTTCTTCGATCATTGTCTTAAGGTTGAGAGATCCAACTTTCTTCACAGTTTTAGACATCTTGACACCTAACTGTGTCTTCTTACCAGAAAAACCTTGACCAACAATTTGTCCTGCTCTACCTCTCATAGAGCACATCAACAAATTCTGATATTCGAGATCGTACTGAAGAATACTTGCAACTTGATCTCCGATATCATTTACCTCACATAAGATGAATGCACTATTATAACTTTTTGCCACCTCATAGATAATATTAGGAAACAGCATAGGTTTTATATCATTGTTTCTATATTTGGCCACAATTCTATGAGGGAAATGTGTTATATCAGCAACGACAAATGCGGAATAGTCTTCTCCAACTCCTCTTGCAACATCAACTGTCATTACATAATCATGATCTTCTATTGAAGGCTCATATACATCTAGTCCAGCATTTCTTGTTTTTGGATTGTCGTATACTAGAGTCCTCAATTTACTTGGATTTATAAGAGTATCAACGGATCCAAGGAATTCGCATTCAAACTCAACTTTAAACTGTGCTTCTGATGTGTTAGCAATTGTTTGCTCTTTCCACACATCATCTCTACCGGGGACTTCTGACCAGTGAACATCCGTAGGAATATAATCATTCTTTCTCCTTTCCGCATCATGCCATAAACGGTAGAAGTGATTCATACCATGAGGCGTTGATACAATAATTACTTTGGTGTTTTGACCAGAAGTAATAGTAGGATAAACAGATGCAAAGAAGGAATCTGCAACATGGTTTGGAACGAATGCAAATTCGTCGAGGAAGAGGATATTGAACGACATGCCTCGGACAGCACTTGCAGACGTAGAAGCTGCCAATATCTTACTGCCATTTTCTAATTCTAGTGATCCTTTGTTCCATGATATGATACCCTGCTGCATCCACTTAGGCAAGTTCTCATATGCAGTTTGTAATCTACTTAAAAGTTCTCTAGCAGTCGCTGCTTTGTTAGCAAGGATGCCAATATTAACACTATCATTGAATACTGCATAATGTAAAAGGTAAGATACCACTGTGGTGGATTTACCAGTCTGTCGTGGCATTTTACAGATATTAAATCTGTTCGCATGAAAGTTATTAATTAACTTCTCTTGAAAGTGATATGGATGAAACTGTGTTAATCCTTCATCAAGAGAAACAATTTTTATGTAGTTATTTGCAAAATAAACTGGATCATCTTTACATTTTACGAATTCAAGGATATTTTCTTCCGTGAATTCGATAGCAGTATTTGCTTTTTTTAGATTTGGATTACCAAGATAAACTTCACTCATAATCAATTACCTTTGTTCAATCCAGTTAAGTACCGCAAGTGCTTTTTTGTTGGTGTTGGGAGAGGCACAGGCAAGAATGTAAGTATCACTGATTGTACCAATACCAGATCTTCCAAGTTGCAATGCTGCTTTATCATCAACATCAACCAGAGAGGCACCACCAGAAATCGTAAATCCTGAGAGAAGTGCTTGACCTCCAGTGAGTGCAGTTGCTGTAGTATCATATTGCATAAAGGAGTTTGGATCTGGATGATCTGTCCAACTCGCACCAGTCAAAGTTGAGTTCTGGTAAAGTCTCCAATAAACATTCGTGTTATCGTTCGTTACTGCCTGTAGAGATCTCAACAACATAACTGACTGAAGTGCAGATGTCTTAAGACGCAAACTGATGATTGGATAGAAAGTGTTTGCGAGAGGCATCGTTTTTCCAGTGATGGCATCTGAGACACTCAACAAAGTACCAAGTTTTTCTGGTTCACCTTCTTGGATCAGAGAGTTAGATCCCTGATAAAGATAGTGAGTTCCAGCAACACCAGTTACATTCTCAATCTCACAACGAATTGGAAGGAATGGACTTCTACACCAAACTAAATCATTGACATTTGAGTTCTCAAATTCATGGCTAACAATAGTCTCATTTTTCATTAACCAATTAAATGTTACACCACCTGCACCATACCATTCATAGTTAATGGAAATCATCTGCTGTTTTGTAGCATCAGCAGTTACACCAGTGTATCCATTACCATCAAACTTTTCACCATTCCAGTTTTCTCTGGTTACTCTTGTTTCTGTGGTGATACCAGTTGCACTGCTGCGAATTACATAAGAATATGTTCCTCCATCATCCTCAAAGTAAGCACCATCATTATCATCAAACAATCCAAATCTTCTGCGAATACCGACTTGTGGTGCCTCTAGACGAATTGCAAATGCGAGAGTTGCTGGTCTACCAGGAATGTATCTCATTACCTGTTTAGTCTGCCTGACAACCTTACTACCAGCAGTAGAACCAACTTCCATAACCACATTACTGGAATTGGCATTATGAGTAGCAGTTGCAACACCAACTAAACTCTCATCCCAAACATCAGTCTCCTTACCATACTGGAAGGTATTAAAGAAAACTGTTTGGAAAGGAGCAACCTTTAGTCTGTTATTGTCAGAAAACTGAGGTCTCCAGTCTGTTTGGTTTCCCCAGTGATCAGCAATATTATATACCTCAAAGAGACTTCTCTCTTGATTTAGAAAGTCTTGAGTAGTCTTATTCCACTGAGCCATAATTTATACCCAATCTAATTTTGCTGGATGATATCTCTTTGCGTTTTGAATATTTAATCGTTTCTCTTCTACTGGATAAATGTTATGAACCATTGCACCAGGATATTCACTCTGAAGTTTTTCAGCCAATTCCTGCTTTGATGGCATTCCAGTCTTTGTTACCATCTCAATTCTATATATGCTATTTTGCCAAGTTATGTCGGCAACATAACTCTCACCAACTTCCTCTTGAGATTGTTGGTCTTGGGAGTTCATGTATAGATTTCCGTTGAAGTCGCCAGAAATATTAACTGACTCGGACATGAATTGTTTAAAGTTTTTCATCAGCAATTCCAGGCTCTTAGTGATTTGTTGATCCTGCTATCAGGATCACTAGCAGTCTTCTTACTAGTTAGTTTCTTTTTCATCCCCTTCATTCTAGCGCAGAAGGATGCCCTCCTGGGATTTCCAACCTTCTTGCTTGGTGCCTTAAGGTCAGATCCTGGATTTTCCTTTTCATAAGACTTTCGTCCTTTTTCGTTGAGTCCGCCTTCTTTATTTTTTCCTGACTTTTTAGTCCAGGCAGCACCTTCTTCTAGTGTCCCTTCGGAATCCATAATCTGTCTTTCTGATACTTCTCCGTCAATTCCATGATCTGTAGTATTTTCTCCTCTTTGGTCTTCGGTTTCTTCTGAAACTCTGAGGAATGATTGTCCTGGTTCATATCTTGAGACTTGAAAACTTTGTACTCTTGCGCCAGGGTATACCTTATCAATCTGATCTTGAACATCAGATCTGTTAGGCATTTTGGTCTGTGGGAAGAACATTCTAAGGTTGAGGTATTTACCTCTCCAATTGAACATCACAAAGATTAAATTACCAGTCTTAGCAGGAATTCTTACTGCTTCTAAAACTTCAGAAGGACACTCTTTTTTTCCATGTACAGGACATACTTCGCCCTCATGATTGTGCATGCATCCCTTCTTCTCACCCAGAGGAGTTTTTGATACTAATTCCAATTCTTCTTTTTTAGTTTTTTTAACGCAGTTTGGATATCTTTTTCCAAACATTGTTTTCATTCCTTTCTTTTCATAACCAGGCCAACACTTTTCTCCAAGCATTTCACTTCCAATTCCTTGAGTTGGTTGGAGTGGTTCTGGTTTAATTAAATCGATAAATTCAACATAGGTTCTTCCCGATGCATCCTCAATGGTAACAGATTCTTTCTTTGTTGAATTGCCCCAATTGGATGCACCTTTTTTGCGACACTTGACCAGTGCTCCTGACGCATAAGCACTTGGCCAAACCTTATAACGAGATTTGACTTTATGATAACAGGCATCTTTAGTGCCTTCTTTTTCTACAATAGTTTCTTCAGTATTCACGTTAATAGCCTTTCCACTTCTATTTGGATTTGGATCTTTACTATTCTTACGGCGGAACGCTGCATCTTCCTCATCTTTGGATAGATTGCGCTTCATCTTGGACGAACCGCACTTTGGTTTTGTGGTCTGCCCTGGTTGTTTGGCACAGGGTTTTCCCGCATACTTTCCACCCAACTGAACCCAACCAGGCTTGCCATCACTAGACTTACTCTTGCCAAACCAGTCGCGCAAAGAAGTGTCACCACTTTTGTTTGCCTCATCAATTGACGCACCATTTTCTTTACGAAGCATACCAGCAGGATCCACCATAAATCCAGGGGGAATATCCCTGCACTCTTTATTTGTGTAGCAGTAATATTGTCCTGCAGGACAGCGACCATTCTTCTTCATTTAACTGATTTAGAGTATTCCACCTGTTTATATTTATAATTACTCTGTATCAAAGAAGAACATCTGCCACAATCTAGCATTTTCCTTCACTGTCCCAAAATATTGAGATGCTGAATGTATGCAACTAGCATCAAAGATAACTAACCTATTATAGACATTTCCCACAACATCTACTGGTTCAAAAGATGTCCCGTCTAAATGCGGATCACCTGGAATATCTTTCCAAGCAATATCCCACCCATCATCATTAAATGTTCTGGCTCTAGTTTGTTTATGAGCATACAAAGTAGTTCCACACTGATATGGAGCATCGGGAGTTAGATAAAGCATACCTCCCCACCTCTGATCATCACAATGATAAACAAGTGGTTCTCCAGACCAAGAAACTTGAAACTTTCCATTCATTCCATAATCTTTCCACTTAGTAATTTTCTTTCCAATAATTTCTTCAAACTTTTCTTTCAATCCTTTGAATAGATATTGTTTCTCTGTTCTCCTTCCAATGTATCCTCTGCCAATACCACCTTCATCAAAAGATTGCTTCAAGGCAAACTCTCTAACAGAATCTGGTTTTGTGTAAAAATCATCAATAACCCATATCGTATTCTTCTGATCATTGATAGAAAAATCAGAGACATCATCTTTCTTTTTTCTAAAAGCAATAGATCTCCTCAAGTGATTTGTGACCAAAGTTTTAAACTCTGGACTCATAGTATGATTCTTTTGAAGATCCTCTAGTATCTCAATAGACTGTTCGCAGAGACCACACCACCAGGCAGATATGGCTTTCTGAAAGAGTATCCCATATTTTCCTGGATAATCCACATCAATATCATCTATGTCTTCAATTCTCTCACCAAGACAAGCAATCATATAAGCATCATTATACAATCCTTGTTCGTGTAAGAAAGAACTAAGAAGATAATATGCTTCTGGTCTCTCTGGACGAATTGCTATGGCATTTTGATAAAGACCTTTGACGCTATTGTTTCTACATCCTTGACTTGCAAAACATCTTGCTGCATTAAGTAGACATTTATATTGCAGCAATGTATTTGTACATCTCTCTGCAGTTCTTATATAAAAAGAAATCGCAGCAGCAGTTTGCCCTATAGAATCATAATGCTTTGCTAGAATTAAATTATAGTGCGGATTTTGTGGATTTTTGATGTACTTCTTTAGAATTTCATTCATTGATAAGATCCTCCACTACTTTCTCAGGAAACTTGAGAATATATGCTGCGTTGTCTTGGAATCCAAAACTCAACATAAATTCCTTATCTCTATAAGCCAAACCAGCACAGAACTCAACGTGTCCAGACATTAAAGAAAAATCTCTAGTCCATCTTAGTAATTTCCAGTTTTTATCCCACAGAACAAATCGATGCCGATAAACTGCATCCTTTCTACCTGCTTCATTCTTGAATAAATCAACTTCGTGAGTTACTGTGAGATAATAATTTCTCCATTTAATTACTTGAGACCCACCTCTAAGATCAACATTAATATCTTTCTTAGTTTTAATTTTGACTGTCTGACACTTATCATTTTCAACATCAACTTGAACAATCTCTGTTGGATTGGTCCATTTCACAAATTGAAATGGATTATCCAAGACAGGCATCCAATTTTTTTCACAATATGATTCTTTGTTTCCAGGAGTTGGAATTCTATATCTTGAAAACTCAAATACCTCATCATCTCCGACGACTAATTCTGACAGTTCCATTCTGCCAGTTCCAACAGTATCCAAATCTCTTCTTACGCCAGCAGCATATAGTTTACCTTCCCATCTAAAAAGTCTTGCGTCTTCTAGGCCAATAAACTCCCACTGAGGTTCATATGTATCAAACTTAGACGTATTGATTTTAAGATACTTTTCTATTTCAAAATTATTATTTAACTCTAGATAATAGTTTTGAGTTCTTAAGTGAACATCGTTTTCTGGATGAATATATGTTAGTGGGCCGTATGGATGTTGAAATATTTTCTCCTCAGAATGGTAAAACGTATAATTTACCGATCTAAGATTTACCAGGATTTTATCTTCATCCAAATAAATGGATGGATTCATCAAACCCAGTCCGTTTGTATTTTCCGCCGGTATAATGAGTGGATATATTTCTCCACCACTATCCATGGATAGTTTTGCTAACGAATTGTCAAAATCCATAATATAAGAATAATAAAATTAAGTAAATAGCAGGGCGTCCAAATCTCCGTAACCTGCAGGAACATTGAGGCCAGTTAATTGAGAACCGTCTCCAACGAATGTTGTTGCGGTAGCCACACCAACAACATTTAAGTTTGAAGTGGAAGTGATACCACTCACCGTCAATTGCTCAGATGGCGTAGTAATTCCTATGCCGACTTTATCGTTGGATATGTCAACAAATATATTATTGTCAGATACTAGATCTGCACTTTGCCTAGTTCTACCCATCTTGAATAGTTTTTAGTTATTTATGAGAAAAGTGATGATGTAATATCGCTTTCACCACCAACTCCTGATAATCCAGATCCATCGCCAAAAAATTGATTAGCAGTCGCAACACCAACAACATTTAAGTTGGCACTGGAACTAATTCCAGATACTGTCAAATTGGTTCCATTAAATATTAGATTTGTGCTACCAGCAACTGCATTTGAACTGTTTCTAAAGACAACTTGATTTGCAGATCCAGCAGAAAGACCTTCTCCACTTGTTCCCTGAGCACCTTGAGTTCCAGTAGTTCCCTGAGTTCCAGTGGTGCCTTGAGTTCCAGTAGTTCCCTGAGCACCAATGCCAGTGGTGCCTTGAGTACCTTGAATACCAGTTTCACCTGCTGATGTGAAGGTGACAAAATCTAAAATATCATTTACTGCTGCTCCAGTTGCAAGAACAACCGAAGATCCATTAGTTGCTGTATAATCAGCATCACTCAATCTAACACCATTCAGATACACTTCAAGATATCCTGCAGTGTATGAAACACTGAATGTTGTTTGATTAGCAGTCGCAGTAGCCGTGGTTGTTGATCTACTATATGAGACACCTGTTGCACCCTGAATACCTTGAGCACCTCGATCACCAACACCCAGATCCATTTCAACGAAGTCAAGAACATCTCCAAGAGATGCGCCAGTTGCAAGAACAACTGAAGAACCATTGGATGCCGTAAACTCACCACTATTCAGTCGGATACCATTAAGGAATACGTCAATATATCCTGCAGTATATGATACTGAGAATGTTGTTTGTCCTGCAGTTGCTGTAGCGGTAGAGACTGTTCTTGCAGGAGAACCACTAAATGATCCAGTAAGACCTTGAATTCCTTGAAGTCCTTGAACACCTATTGGTCCTTGACCTTGATCAATTTCTACAATAGAAACAGAATCTCCTAGCTCAGCAGCTGATGCTAAAATAACCGATGTGCCGTTTGTTGCAGTATAGTCATCTGCGACTAGTCGAATGCCATTAACATATACATCAATATATCCAACTTCATATGATACGGTAAAGGTGGTTTGTCCTGCCGTTGCAGTAAAGTCTGTATCCGTTCTTGCAGGTGTTCCGCTAAAAGTACCAGTAGCGCCCTGAGCTCCTTGTGCTCCAACAGCTCCTTGAGCACCTTGACCCAGAGTGGTCTCAACAACATCAAGAATATCACCAGATTCAGTTGCTGTTCCAAGAACAACTGAAGTTCCATTTGATGCCGTAATATCAGCAGCACTTAATCGTACACCATTTAGGTATACATCAATTTGGCCTACCGTATATGATACAGTAAACGTTGTCTGACCTTCAGTGGCAGTGAATGATGTTACATCATGTGCCGGAGTTATATCTAAAGTTCCTTGAGCACCTTGAGTTCCCTGAGCACCTGTGGATCCTTGAGCACCAACACCAAGGGTTGTTTCAACAACATCAAGAATATCTCCTGTAGAGGCACCTGTTGCCAGCACAACAGATGTTCCATTGGACGCAGTATACTCTCCTTCGTGAAGTCTAATACCATTCAGATAAACATCAATTTGGCCTGCTGTATATGATACCGTAAATGTAGTTTGACCACTAGTTGCAGTGAATGATGTTACATCGTGTGCCGGTGCATTAGTGATGGCACCAGTAGCACCTTGAGCACCTTGTGTCGCATTAATTCTGATCGTGGATATGCCAGAACTTGTATGTGCTGTTGCTGTTACTCCAGTGCCTACAAAATTAATTGAGGTTATTCCTGTTCCAACTGCAGTGCCATCACTAGAAATGCCAACACCAGAAATAACATTAGTTAATTGACTGCCATCACCTCTAAAACTTGCAGCAGTAATAATACCAGTAACATTGACTCCACCTGTTCCGGTTATAAACTTACTATTAAGATCTAAGTTTCCACTAAAGGTGGTAGCACTTAAAATACCTGTTGATGGATTATACATTAATCCAGTATCTGTTTCTGGTCCCTGAACTCCGGTTGCTCCGTCTACAAATACTGGATATACTATTTCATTAGTAGAATTATTTGCCTGAACTGTAATATTATCAGCATTCGTTACATTAGTAGAAGCAAAATAATGACCCAATAATGATCCCTCAACAACCTCTATTTGATACCATAGATCAACATCTAGATTAGTGTTGGAAACATAATATATAAGATTAAAATAATCTCCTTCTACAACAGATATAATAGCAGTTTGACCAAAAGTTCCTGGATTGTTATATCCAGAGGTTCCATCTATGTCGATATTAAATCCACCATCAATAACAGCAACAAATCCAGATCCATTTTTATAAATCATCCATTGGTTACTAGTATTCCCATTAGCAGCTACTCTTACATTTGTAGATATTTTAACCTTTGATACTCCAGCAGGAATTGTAAATCTCCCATTCGTAGTATTAGCAAAAGAATTTGTATCTATGGATGTTCCATCAAAATTAGTAACCGATGCCCAACCACCACTAAAAGCAACAGAATAATTATCATGATACATTCTGGCACCCACAAATCTGATTGAAGATCCCACAGAAACTGATGCTATATCATTATTTACAGATACTGAACCTGCAGTAAAGTTGATAGTCGATGCAGTTCCTATCAAGGATCCGGCAGATTGAATCCCAATTGAACCACCACCGGAAATAGAAACAGTACTAATTCCAGTAATTTTTCCATCAGAATTAACTACAATAACTGGAGTTGCACTAGAATCACCATAAGTTGCAGCAGAAGCACCAGTCAATCCCGTTAAATTAGCACCAGAACCACTGAAAGTAGTAGCAGTAATAATACCAGTGATCGTGGCATTGCCAGATACATGGAGTTGCTCTGTTGGATTTGTCAGACCAAGGCCAACATTTCCCTGTGTAAAATAAGTATTATATGTGTCTGTTCCAGTACCTACCCTAAATGGGTTGATTGCAATAACTGTTGTACCAATACCTACGTTTTTGGAAGCGTAGAGATATCCGTCGTAGGTATTAAGAGCTACTTCGCCCAGAGGGAGTTGATCTGCTGTTGGGACTTTCCCATAAACAGCCGACCGTTTTAACTTAATTATTGGATCTGCCATCTAAGTGCCTATTTAGTCAGACTACCAGTATATACTGGCATTTTTAATATTTATGCGAACTCACCTGCGTCCTTAGTTGCTCTTTTTGTTTTTGGTAACTTTGATTCTAAGGTTGCAATTTTTTGGTTGAGTACTTCAATAGTTTGTCTATATTTCAACTCTCTTGCTTCAAGAGCAATGTTTTGATTAATTGAATCGGAAAATTTATTTTGATATACCGCAATTAAATTTTTATAATCTTGTTCATCCATAAAAAAGAGGGAGATTAACTCCCTCTATTTAGAGTATGTTATATGGATTAGAATGAGCCACCGTCGATTGTAGCGTTTGTGATTACAATCGCACCTCCGCTACATCCGATTACCTCATCAGTAGTGCCACTGCAACCAGAGACATACAGAGAAGCAACTTCTAATGCACCACCAGTGTTGTTGGTCAGAACTCCAGAAGATTCTGAAACATCTGCGGAAACAACAACTCTTGAAGTACTATCATCCCAATAAACACCTGCTTTTTTAGCAGAACCAGAGTAGTAGTTGAACAGAACACCGATGTCCTTGTTTAGGTCAGATGATGGTGCAGAGCCATCAACCATACCAAGATCAAGAAGTTGGTCTTCAATGGTTGTCTGAGAAGTGTTAACCTGCGTAGTAGAACCATTGACATAAAGATTTCCACCAACAGTCAAGTTCTGAGCAAGTTCAACAGCACCAGTGCTATCGGTAATTGTAATAGCGGCAGTGCCATCATTTGCTTTAACAGAAGATGCTTGAACGGTTGGAGTTGTTACTGAAGTTGTAATTGTAACAGCAGAAGGAAGACCAATCGTTACAGTTTGACTTGAAGCAGATGTTTCAATTTCGTTTGCAGTACCTGCAATAGTCAGAGATTGTGAATCAAGATCTACAGCACCAGTTCCAGAATCTGCAGCAACATCAAGATCTTGAGCGGTTACTTGAGAATCGACATATGCTTTAATTGCTTTCGCTGATGCAAGACTATCATCAGAAGCAGAAACAGTGGCAAGATCGGTGTCAACCGATGTAATTGCAGTTCCGCTACCAAATATAGTATTGGTTATTGTTGCATTTGTAACTGTAGCTGCTGTAGCAACATTAATATTATCTAACTCAACAACACCAGCAATATCGTGTGTTGCTCCATTGACATCCAGAGAACTTGTTACTGTAAGAATGCCAGCAATAGTAACATCATCGGGTAGACCAACCGTTACAGTTCCATTTGATCTAGAGACATTAACCTCAGCATCAGTTCCAGCAATCGTAAGAACAGCACCACTAGCACTATCAGCAAGAGTTACATTTCCAGATGAAACTGCAAAATCTCCATTATCAAATGATGCAACACCTTTGTTAGAATCAGAAGCATCTTCTGCAGAAATAGTAACAGTATTATTTGTAACTGCGGTATCAATACTTTCTCCACCAGTAAATGTTAAAGTATCTGTGAGAAGAGCAACAGTGTCTGTACCACTGTCGCCAGCCATGCTTAAGTTTGCAGCCGCATCAATAAAGGAAAGAGTTCCTGAACCATTTGTTGAAAGAACTTGACCGTTAGAACCATCGGTCCCTGGCATTGTATATGTTACAATGCCCGCAAGACTATCGGGTGCTTTGAGTGTAATGAAAGAAGAACCGTTATCAGTCCCTTCTACCAAGTTGACTCCACTACCAACTGTGGCAGAGTTAACTGTCCAATACCTTCCAGACCCAACAAATTGATTATTTGCGGTTGTGGAATCGATACCAACATAAAGATCATAACTGTTGGTAGTAAAGCCTGGTTCACCTACCCTGAGACCAGGGAGATTTGCGAGGAGGCCTCTCTTAAACTGAATTACTGGAGCCGCCATCTGTTCTACGGATTATTGTTTTTATTATTTAGTTAAAACGAACCTGCGTCATAATTAAAATTAGTTATGTCTTGACCTTCAACATCTATTTCTTTTTCTAACTGAGTAATAAATTCCTTGTTAATATTTGCGGCCGAAAGATCGAGAGTTGTATTAAATTCAACCAATTCAAATTTCCCAATACTATGTGAATATCTAAGGACTTTTTTATCTTGACTTTTATTTAGAGTTGACGATAAATCTGAAAGATTTCTAAAATTTCTAGGCATTAAAAACCTCCAGCATCAATATCTCCTGCCTGAATTTGACCAAAATCCAATTCTTGTTCTAACTGTTGAACAAATGTATCGCTAATATCCCCACTATTAGCAGCAAATTCAAGTTGTTCATTTGGATTTGTTAAAACAAATTTATCCACATTACCATCATAAGTTAAGATTAGACCATCTTTTGATGCATCGAGAGTTCCAAAAGAAGTATCACCCATCTCTAGAATAGAAGATGGACTGCGAAATGATTGAACTTTCGGTTTTATTCGTGATTTTTTTACTACCGAACTACTTGTTGTAACTTTTCTAACTACTGTCATAATTAACCTGTAGTAATGCCTGCTTCAACCAAAGCCATCCCTTCAACTAATTTTGATACTTGTCCAGAAGATGATACTAAACGAATGTCATATTGATATCTGCCAGGATCTAATCCGACAGTAACTCCACTGGTCATTGCAATAGCAACTTCTCCTGTTGATCCTGTTATTGTTACTGAAAATGGAGTGGATGTGGTAGAACTAAAATGTTTCTTTATCTTGGCCGCTCCACTATATCCCGCTAAGTTTGATGCAGAACCATCAATCTCAGTAGAGGTAAAAGTCTCCTCAAAGTCAAAACCTTGAGAAATATTTATGTTAACGACAGGATTTACGGCCATGATCCTTTTTTAACTATTTAGTTTCTTCTTTGTCTGTATTTGTTTTCTTTAAAATTTTTGATAGTTCTGCTGTTGATCCAACAAACAATGCATTGGTTACATTAGTTGGTCCTCTTGTTTGAGTTTCTTCCTCAACATCTTTGAGTTTTTTTTGCAGATCCATCAACTTATCAGTTGCGTCTGCAACATTTTTAATCAATTGACCAGCAACTTCATATGCTCTAGGCATCTCACTTTCTTGAGCCAACTCAAGAATTCCATTAATAGCTTCCTGGCCTTTTTCTATTATGGAATATAAATTACCTCTGGTATATTCATAATCTTTTTTTACATCCTCTGGAGAAGAAGTTTGAAGATTCTTTTTTTCTTCTTTTATTGGTTCTTTTATTGGTTCTGCAGAAACAATATCTGCAGAAACATCAAAAGTTTCATTTAGTTCATCAAAATTTTTAGTCATTTTCATTTTCTATCAATAATTTATACTGAACCTATACTGATACGCTGAACCCAAAATCGTCTCCGTCTTGAATTAGATTATCATCTGCATTCGTAATTGACTTAATCGATTCTCCTCTAACATGCTTAGTGGCAGTTGTATTATCTTCACCCCTTCTAACCTTAATACTGTCAGTGAGAACATCGAGAACATATAGTTCCTCTCCATCCAATTCAACGTATGTATTCTCAGTAATTGCAGAGGGATCTGTAACTTTGAATATGACATCTCCTAACTCGATATCTTGATCAAGTGTAGTGAGAACTGATCCTGTATAATTTTTGATTGCTCTTGGTTCAACGGCATATGTAAGATCTCTTTGGGGAGTTCCTGCTCCAGTAGATCCTGCAACATATCCAACACTGACCTTTCTGATAATATCGGAACTTGCAGTCGTAATTGGACCAAACAGATAAGTTTTTGCACTAAACCTTAAAGTATAAACAAGAGCTCTTCTTGTAGAAAAGTCACCTTCATAATCATCATTCATATCAATACTCTCTAGAATGATAGGAATGTCTCTCTTTTCACCAATCGATTCTACCAGATTGACCGACATAGTATATGCAGGTTGAAAGTAGGGTAAGATTTGTTCAACTATTTGAAGCATATCATCATTTAACTTGGTCATAATTGCCAGTTCAAACTGCATGTTGTATGGAACAGGCATGTACGAACTTTGAATATTAGACTTGGCAGATGCAAGACCTTTAGTAAACTTTTGAGTTTGAGTTACTTTTCTTGATGGGTCATAAGTAAGTCCAATAAACTCAAATGACATTCTTGGCAATGAAAGAGAAACTGACTTGTTTAAGTCTGGTTGCTGAGTAACTCTCGCTAAGAATTTTTGTGTAGGCCCATATGCCAAAGGAACTCTAAATTGATTATTGGAATTTCCCGAAGAATCTTCCTGTTTAATTTCAATATCATTAAACAGAGAACCGAATGATATAATGGTCCTTCTAAAAATTTCGTTATAAAAATATTCAAACATTGGATTGGTTCTTTGTTTAACTACTATTTATGGTCTATGGCATACCGAATGGATTTATCTCACTAAAGTCGATGATGTTATCTGCCTCACCCTCTATCTCTTCATTCGCAGTAAATCCAGTTTCTGTATATGATTCTGAAGAAAGTTTGTAACTTGCAGAAGAAGCTGCTCCAACAATCTGTTCCCCAACAACGAAGTTTCCGTCTGTTCTGAAGACCTCCAGTTTTCCTCCATCGGCAATCCAATTGAGAACTCTTGCTGTGGATCCGGAAATAGATCCTGTGACAACTTCATTTTTCTCAAATGTCCCAATTCCAGTTTGATTTGGTGGTCCAAGCGTAATTGTTGGGATTTCGGTGTAACCCAAACCAGGATTAGTAATATAAATGTGACTGATTGTTCCTGCAGCACTAACAACAACCGTTGCAGCTGCAGATACTGTAGAACTTCCATTAAATGTAACTGGTGGTGCTGTTGCGGTTGTATATCCAGAACCGCCACCAGTGATTGTAACAATACCAATAACTCCATTACCAATATTTGCTACTGCATTTGCGCCAGATCCATCACCAATAAATCTTATTTCAGGTGCAACTGTATAACCAGCACCTGGATTAGTGATGTTCACACTCTGAATAGATTGTGCAACAGGATTTGCGTTTAATTCGCATGCAACAATGCCAGTTATTCTCACCGCTGTTGCTAAACCTGTAATTCCTGATGATGGAGCACTACTAATAGCAACCCTTGGATTAAAAGTATATCCACCACCACGATTTGAAACGTTAATAGATCTAATTCCACCATTAGAAATATATCCGAGGGTTGCTGTTGCAGTTGTTCCGACTCCAACAACACTGAGCAGAGTTGTCATAGCATCTCCACCATTACCATCTCCATCGCCACCTAGAGATCCTTCGATAGAATCATCAATATTGTCGATATTGGTATCAATAATTTCATTTCCATACCTGAAGAGTTCACAAGTCAGAGTATAAACATAACCTTTCTTCAATTGATAGAAAGGTTTTTCATGCTCTACAAACTTAATTTCAAATAATCTATCTCCCAATGGAAAATAAATTAAATCACCTTCTTTTGGTCTATTGCTGAGTTTTATATTTTCCTTCCCTTCCAATATAGGAGAAATATAAGACTCGAATCTTTCTTTTGAAATAGTAAGAGTTATTTCTTGAGTTGATTGAATTCCAAATTTAGATAAAATTGTTGTTTGATTTCCATATCCCTCAAAGTTTTCTACATATGCTTCAATTGGGTGAGCCTCATCAAAAGAGGACTCAATAACTTCTCTAAGAACAGTCTTTTCTGTGATATATTTTCTAGGCATATAATGAACTTCAACTCCGTACATTCGGAGTTGTTCATTGATTAAGTCCTGAATCAGATTTTGTTCTGATGGAGAACCTTGAAGAAAGAATGGATTTAGTGCCATAATATCAACCGATCATATCAAGAGGTGGAAGTTCATAAGTATTAGACATTTTTTCCATAATGATCTCTAGATCTTTTTGAGCGTCATCATACATTTGCCTACCATTAAGTTCTACTCCACCTGGAAGTTTAACTCCTTGAAATTTTATTAAATTCTGTCCCCATTGTTTTTTGATAAGAGCAGTTAAGTATTTTTTCAAGAATGAATCGTTATAAACTCTTGTAAAGTCATTTGGATCTAAAAGTCTCCAACAATCTAGAACAATGTAATCGTTTAATGTCACATTTCCCCAATCAACGTCCAAATATAATCTGTCCTGCCTTTGATTAAATCTTACTTGCTTCTCGGTATTTAATAAAAAATCAATATCAGAAAGATATGTTTTTGTCATTGCATATGACAACATTTCCATGGAATTGAAGAAGTATAACTCATTCAAGAACATTTGATACTTTAAACTAAACATTCCTCCAGATATGGTGCTATTGTCAAATCTGAAAATTTTATTGATCCCTATCACTGAAGGAGGAACTTGAATAAAATTACTAGTTTCTTCGTAAGAAAAAGTAGATGTAACTCCAACAGTAGAAGTTGCTGTAGTGGTTACAATTCCTATTGGATTGGTCCCACCTCTACCTCTTCCTCTATCAATATCATCTTGGGTTATTTTATATTTTAAATATGTTTGAACTACCCCATCAAAATGCCTTTCGTGAAAATACTGAAGAGCATCATCCACAAGATCATCAATTTGCTCATCAGCTACATTGATTTCAAGAACAGGAAATCCCAGTTGTCGTTTGCAGTAGTCTACTAACTCCTGCCTAGTGGATGGTTGTGCCATTTACACGCTTACTCCTTATATTGATATTTAGTCTTGTTTTCTTGCCAGATCTAGGAGAAGAGACTTAATTTCATACAAATCATTTTTAATACCATTCACATCAGTTTCAAGTTTTTCAACTCTCTCTGATTTCGATGCATTTTTCTTTTTTGCTTTCATATACTCTTCATACTCAGCCTTACTAGTGTTGAGTATGGCTCCAGTGCTAGGATCCCTGACTAAACTCAGGTGATCCTTTACTTTTACATATTCATTCATAATTATGCAAGGGCAATAACTCTAAGGTCTCTCAGAGATGGTGGATATGATTGACTTGTAGAAGTCAATACTAATTTAATTCTAAAACGCTTAAATGATGGAAGTTGATCTCTTGTAAAGGTGAAATCTTGGAAACTGTCATCTCCTCCATTTTGTATCAATTCAACAAATACATCTGGTCTTCCATTTGAATTCTGAGGATTAATAATTTGACCTCTAGAATTCAAATTATTATAACCTGGGAATGGTACAAACACTGCATCAAAACCAGCATCATTGCCGATTGCATAAAATGCTCGGATATCTGTATAAGGATTTTGATGTGCAGCAGTGATAATCTTGATGGCAGTCGCTGAGTTTTCAATTCCCATTTCTTTAGAAATATACTGGAACGCTGAAGGATCTCCTTCTACACCAGATACTCTAGGATCAACGGCAAAGTCTTGGATGATATTATTAACTCTATTAGAGCTCAAAATTACATTAACTCTCTGTGCATCAATTACAGGAGACAAACGTGTGTCCATGGTTGTCATTTGAACACTCATGTTTAATGCTTTGTTTCCTGGAATAGTTGTAAGCAGATTTGCAGAATTAATATCTGAAGTAATCACTCTTGGAGATGTCAAATAATTTGGTCTGTTAAGAGCGATAGATTCAAATCCATTATCAAGGAAAGGAAGTTCATTTCCACTTAAACTCTTTCCAGTTACAGTTCTAACTGTTGCAGTAATATTAGTTCCTTCTGGTGTAATATTTTGAACAATTGGTGTTAAAATTTCATATGGCATATTTTGTGTTGCCTTAATTTGCAATCCACCAGTAGACTTTTTCTCATTGGCAAAAAGTTTTGGATATCCAGTAGAAGTAGTTCTATCTGTTCCATTTGTGGACATATCAATCTTTAATGTATAATGATCAAATCCAATAGAATTATTGACTGTAGAATCTGAAAGTTCATGAACCTTGTTAATTCTCCTCAGTGATACGCCATTGAGTTCATACTTATAAACTGGTGTTCCAACTGGATAGTTTTTAGGATCATCACCTCTAGAAATTGTTCCTCCAATAGATCCTGCAGTAGCAGTTGTAAATCCAATAATTTCATCTCCAATTAAGATATATCCGGAGTTAGTAGTTCCAACTCCAACATTTTCAAAAGTAAAGAACCTCTCACCATTCTCTACAGTAAGTGCTGATGTGGAGTCTGATGTGTATGAAGCAGTCAATTTAGTTGGTTTAATGTCTGAAACAGCACCAGTAATACTGACTGTATTTTCGGTAGAATACATTCCATGGTTTTTGTGATTGACTTTAATATGAAGTCCATCATTTTCAATGGTAATATCAGTTGGTCTTACATATGGCCCAATTGCACCAATGCTGGCATAGTTGAGAGTAGTAGTAACACCAGAGTTATTAATGAACTGAATTGTGTTACCGACTCCAGTTAGGAAATCACCTTGAACATTATCTAAGATTAATTCGCTGCTACTTCCAATAGATGTTACAGAAAGTCTAACACCAGATCCGAGGTTATTTGCTCCGATAGTTGTGATACCTAAAACATCACCGATTTGATAACCAGAACCTCCTCCGCTGATGGTAGCAAACCCAATTGTACCATCACCCGAAACTTGGATATTTGCAGATGCATTTCTACCTTTTCCAGTTACTGAGGTCAGAGCGATACCACTATAAGTAAATGGTCCAGTGTAACCAATGCCAGCATTGATCACATTCATAGATCCAACAGCCGTTCCTGCAGTTCCTACAAAGTTGGCAGTTGCATCAGATCCAATTTGAATTACGGTATTGCCAGTTGTCAAATCGGGATCATTAAATGTGGTTGAAAGACCAACTCTAATCTTCTTAGAATTCATACCAAGCGAGTTAGAAAGCAGAGTTGGGATCTGACCATTTCCTTCCTTAAGTTGTGGATTATAGAACTCTACAGATCCATTTTGAACAAAGTCTGCTCTGTAAAGAGTAAATTTAAGATCTTCCCACTGACTTGGTTCCCAAGTAGATGCATTCTGTGATTTGAATAATGATCCGAGATATGGTTGGTTTGAAATAAAGGTATCGCTAATAAGATCATTTTCACCAACTCTTGAAATATATACACTATACTTTGTAGAGTTTGATGCTATACAGATAGCATAATCTGTTCCTTGACCTTCAAGGAACACGGGTGCCTTGAATTCAAAAGTAGTAGCAACTGAACCATCAGAAGATAGATTAATTTGATCAGGATCTAAGGTTATTTCTGAGAAAGGAAGGATCTTCTGAGTAGGTAGACCATTGTTCATGGTCCTGATTTGCAGAGTTACAGGAACATCTGCGTCATCTTTAGATCTAAAGAAAATATCACACTTAGTCAGATAAATTCCAGTATCGTCATCAACCAGAAAAGATTGCGCCAGAGGATCATACCAGTAGTTAACTCTTTGAGTAACAGCGCGCTGACTGACAACTCTACTTGATACTAATTGGCTACCAGTTGTTCTCGCAACTGCTTGCTCTGCAAATTCAAGTTTGTTTTGGACTCTAGCATTTCTAACAGAAACAATATTCTCTTGAACTGTTTCAATAGTTCCGCTTGAAATGTAACCTTCTTCTGCAAGAGTAGTTGCAGTTTCTTGATTATTTGTGCTACTGTTTATAAACGTAAGAATTCTTGTTCCTACTTCAAATCTTGGATTTGTAGTTACGTTTGGATCAGGAATAAAGAAACTTCCTTGAAGGTGTGCTCCAATATCAGAAATCAATCTTACATCAGTAATCGTTGCTTGGGCACCACTGGTCTTGCCAACCAGGGTCATATTACTATCAACATATCCAAAGAAATCACCTTGTGGTTGATTTGCAAGGGAGAAAGTATCAATGTTTAAAATTGTAGATGTAGAAGAATAAGTTTCCGTCATTGGTTGTCCATTATATGGATTTTGACGATAAACTCTATCTGGTGAATCGTATGTACCCTCTTTGTGGTTTGCTTGAGCAACTCTAAATGTAATTTTTGGAGCATTGATATCAACTGGTCCGGTTCCTGCATTTACCATAGAACCAACGACAGTTTCTCCAACTTCAAAAGTACCCGAAGTCATTGAAATTTCAAGTAACTTAGGAGTACAGAACTTAGTTACGTTAGAATTGTCGAAGAATGTATACAATCTCGTCAGAGGCTTGAGTTTCTTCACTTCAAATTGAACGTTTCTAGATCTCATATAAGGAACGACGTTCCTACTTACAACTCTATCTCCAACAGAAGTTCTATCAAATTGTTCTGTAACAATAATTCTATTACCAGTTCTGGACATGACTCCAGTGTCTCTTACCTCTCTAAAGGTATCTTCAGCAACATCAGCATTAACTTGTCTTGTCCAAGTCCTAAATATTCGCCTACCACCAGGGCCTTGTCTATTAACAGTAGAAGGTGGATTGCTTGTTCTGGTTCTTGTAGTCTCAACTACGTCTCTACCAGTCCAGTTGGTTTCCCAAGCATTCCAAATAGTAGGAGCAAATCCAGTCTGAGGATCAACACCCTGCTCTTCAACTGCCTTTGCCATGACATTCTCATAATCGCCTTCCACATCAATGATTTTGGCCTCAAGTCTTACAGTATCTACCCAAGTGTCAGACGCTGGAGTCAGTTCAAGGGTTCCTTGCCAAAAACTTACCAAGAAAGGAGTTACGCTTTCAGTTCTAGTAGCAAATGATTGCTTTAACCACTCAACATCGGCATAATCAAGAGTTATAATATCATTAGTTTTTCTAATGTTGACACCCTCAGGTTGCTCAATTGATAAGTCGGCAGATGCATCAACATTTACAACAGGACCTTGAATAAGATCAATAGCGTTTGTATAATGTTGAGGTCTTAAAACTTTAAATTCACTGTCTAAACTATTCTTGAATGGAATAGTTTCATCTTGTGCATTTAAAGAAGTAAAATTATCTACAAAGAAACCGGATTTAAATCTGTTAAGACCTTCTCCATCAGGAATGAAAAAGTTTGCAGTATTTGTTTCTAATAATGAAAGTGCAGTATAGTATTCTAAACTCCTAATTCTATCCTCCAATTTTTTGATATCACGCATTTGATATCTTTTGTGTTGAAGGAAGTCCAGTTTTACTTGAGACGTATTATAAAGATATGGTGGAATTGTTAAAGTTGCTACTTCGATAGCATCATCAACTGCAAGAGGCCTTTCTAAGTTTTCAGAAGGAGTTCCATATTGAACTTGGAATTTTCCACTTTGAGTTAAGAAAATTCTATCAACTCTTGGTAGATAATATGCAAAACTTACATCAAAGGAATCATCAGAAGACAAGACACTAGATGAATTACCCGCTTGATCGAAACTTCTTCCATAAAATTCAAATGGAGATCTGGCACCCTCAGTTACTGTGTAGTCGGAACTTTTTGGTCTAATATCAATAATATCAGTATTTCTGTACCCATCAATACTTCTAATATCTTTAACGTAATCAAAATCGGAATAAGAGTTTGTAGTTACAATATCACCAACATCTGATGCATCAAAGAATCCATTAGTGAAGTAAACTTTCAGTTGTCTAGTTGGTGCATCAATTTCATTTTTTCTAATAATAAAAGAATTGCCATAAAAAGATCCTCTTTGACCAGTACTAAACTTAAAGTCTTTTGATCGATTAAAACTAGACTCATTTACAACAGAAACTATTCCATCAATATTTGTTTCTTCAAATATTATAGTTTCCCCTTCAATCAAAGCACTAGTATTTTTTGAAATGTATGAAATTTTACTATCTGTTAAAATTTCTGCGACCACTCCAATAGAACCACTAGTTACTCCCTTAAACCTTTCTCCAATAAGCAAATCACTAGTCTTTCCTTCTGGTCCAGAAAGAGAAGCTAAAATTACTGTTGGGGCAGATGCTTGAGAAGTATCTGAAGATTCATATATCGCTTGAACACTAATAACATCGCTAACGTTAAGAGTAATTCTGTTATCCTGAACTCTTGTTCCATATGCATAATTTCCATATGTAAGTCCATCATTCAATGTCGTTGCCCCAAGGCCAGATTGCACTAACTCGGATTTATCTATTACAACAGAATTAACTCTATTCTTTCTCTTCTTCTTAGCAACGGGTTTAATCTTTTTGACTGTATAGATTAACTGCGCTCCGGTATCATTTGCGCCAAGATTGAAAATTTGAAGTTCTCTTGCGCCATCTGCAAATCCAAATTTGTCAGAAGTCAAAATTTCAGTTGATCCATCAGATCTAATCAGAGAATATCTCTCTTCGTCAAATGGTAAGAAAGTTTCATTTGTTCCAGAAAATACAGAGGCAGATAATTGACCACCATTAATATTGACAGTTGCATATTTTCTAAGAGTAATAAATGAATCGTTAAGAGTAACAGATTCGATATTATCTTTTGGAAGAGAAGTAAATAGAGTGCTATCGCTAGACGTTGATAATTTTGTAGAAAGAAGTTTTAAATCGGTAACTTCAATTTTAGATCCAGTTTCTGGAAGTCTTCCTTGACAAACACCAGTAACTGTAGTTACTCCTGATACAACAACACTTTCAGTATTGACTGTTTTGACCGTGGCAAATACTGGGTCGGTAAAACTTTGTGCGGTATCTGTGCTTGTGTAACTGATTAGATCCCCAACACTGATTACACCAGGAAACTGTGGATTTGTTGAGATAATTGTGCTTTCGCCACTAGAATTTACTGCAGTTATAGTGGCTATTCCAATTTTGGACTGTGTTGATGGAATAGTATCTGCCGCAAAAGTAGTTCCTACACCAACTTTTCCATATACAGATTGAATATCAGAAATTCCAAATGCAGTAATTGCTGTAGCAACTCTACCGTTATCCAATCCATCAAATTCAAATCCTTCAAATTTTATAAATTCTCCAGAGGTTTCATATAATTCAATAACATTAGTGTTAGACACACTATTTTTTAAGAAACCAGTTGATCCACTATTTGTGCCTTTTACAAATGTTGGAGTTGTCAGAGTTACATTTTCGTTTAAAGTAATCTTAGTGACTGTCTGCACATCATACAGTGATACATTCCATTCATTAATGTCACCGTTTGAAGTATTATAGGATCCAGACTCAAGTCTAAAATCATAAACTCTAGCTACACCAATCTCATTACCAGCAGGTTCTGTTTGAGCCGCTCCAACTGCTCCGCCAACAGAACCAACTCTTTCATCTCTCAAACTCAAAACATATGTGTTACCCACACCAACTAAAGGTGCTCCATATGATCTATTCAGTTTTAGAGTTGATCCAGTATTATAGAAAATAGATCTATTCTCTATTGTTTTAGTATCTCTTGGTTTTGGTGCATCAAGTAAAGTTGTTCCTACAGTTTCAATCTCATATCCCTTCACATATGCTTTTCCTGGAGAAATTTCATATAGTGCTAAATTATCAGATGGAACTGAACCACCTGGAGTAACTTGATCTTCTTGCAAGAGACCCCTATTACCCTCCCCATCGTTAAGAGATTCCTTGACAATAATATCAAAGGGTTTTACATAATAATTTCCAGATTCTTCATAAGTTCTTCTTGCAATCTCATTATTAATTACACTGTATTCTGAAGTAGTTCTTGTAGTTCTTAAAACTCCATTTTCTACAACTGCAAGTTCTACAAAATTCTCATCATTAAAATCTGTTAAAGATTTTTTAAAAAGGAAAACAGAAAGTCTTAGTCTATCTGCACCTGGAGCAGCATAGTTATTAAAACCTTGAGAGTTGTCAGTTAAACTTTCGTCTTGGTCTGAAGTGACAATCTCTTCATTAATATACAGACCAATTCTATATGAAGGGTTGTTATCATATTGATCGAGGATCAGAGTTTCATCTTCAACATTTACAAACTGACCTCTAATAAAGTAAACGCCATTAGAGATCGAGAATGAAGATCCAGTTGAAGTTGCATCTTCCGCAATTGTAGAAGCAAATGCCTCGCCAGAAGCAATAATTTCATTGCCCAACAAACCACTGACAATATTTCCCTCAGCTGAGAGAATTTCTCCATTTCCAAAAACTTGAGTTTCATTATTTTGGGTGTTTGATCCCAGATAATTCAAATAAAGAGTGGGATTTCCTCTCTCCGAATCCAAAGAAGTAATATAACTTTGAACAACTGCAGTGACACCAGAAGTTCTTCCAGTAATCTTAAGACCAATTAGTTGATCAAGATATGCATCTATAGGAACACCCTGATGTGTAACATTTAGTTCCAATGCAAAGTAGTTTTGGCTATATGCAGTATTACCTGGAATTACTTTTGCACCCTCTTTAAAAAAGTGCTGCCCAAACCTCTCAATCTGATTTTGTAGAATTGATTGGAGTGTTGTTAATTCTCTAGCCTGAACAGGATATCCAGGCTTAAACAGTACCCTATGGTAGTTGTCCGTGGGATCAAAATCATCATAATATGGGGCAACGTTGAGATTGGTGATTTGCGACATAATTCCTTAGAATTGTAATATAACCTTGATGTCTTCTTTTTGATTGGTTGATCTTGTCACAGATGGTCTATTGTCAACATAAATGATGTTTCCAGAGTATTTTGCAACCTCAGGGTTTGCAATTCCATTAGTAAATGATTGACCAAGGTAGAATGTTCTATTATTTATTACGGTTGATATACCCGTAAAAGTGCTATCAATTGTCAATCCTTCAGTAACTGATCCACCATTAATTGTTAAAGATCCAGTTCCAGTTGGCGATGCTGTAAAATCTGCTTGATCAAAACCATATTGTGGATTAGTAATTGCTACTCCAACCGTATTAAAACCAGATTGCGCTCTATCTTGCCATACTTTTAAAACTCCTGTGGCCTGATCATAACTCACAACTCTAGCAACAGCAGTAGTTCCTGTTGATACAGTTTGTGTAATAAAAGAGTCTGAATCATACGTAGCAGAACTATAACCAGCACCAGTCAATCTGAGTGCCATAACAGCACTCGCTTTATCTACACTCAACGGAGTATTTGTTCCAAAAGTATTTGGTTTTTCTACAATACCAATTCTTGCAATTTGATTGCCAGTGATAAAGTCTGGATTTTGAATATCATTTTCAAATCTAGAATAAAGAAGAATATTTTTTGTTCCAAGTTCTCTAAAAATATCTGCTCCATGGCCACCTTGGGGAGTACTAATTACTCCAAGAACTGGCATTGTAGAACCAGTAGGAACTCCTCCAGCAATTAAATCAACGTTTCCGTAAGTATATCCAGATCCTTGATTAGATACTATAACAGATTCAACTTGAGAATCTGCATTCATTGTAATTGTACACGTTGCACCTGTTCCATTTCCTTTAATGGGTACATTTGTGTAAACAGCGTTTGCTGTTCCTAATCCAACCCCTCTATTTTCAATGGTGACGATCTTAATGGATCCATCTACAGCATTATCTCTAACTGAGGAGTTAGTATCAGAGTCAGTCCAATCTGATGGTACTGGAATATAATTAGTAGAATCAAATTTAACAATGTCAGATGGACTGATTGTATAAAGATATTTCCAAATATATCCATCACCACTAGCACCAGCCGCTCTTGGTTCTAGATCAACAAAGGTTGGTTCATCTAGAGATGGAACTCCATTTGGAGTTTCTGGAGTTGTTCCATTCTGCAGACAGATATAAACTCTATAATCACTATTCATTACAAAATAAAATGAATTATAAAGATTAGTTGCACCAGAAACTTTTGCGGTATTGGATGTACTATAATCGTGGCGATACATATCATACGTATTGCCAGACTTCCAATTAATTTTTGGAACAACTAATTTGATATCACTGTTTGTGATTTTTTTCAATCCAATTACAGTTTCCCAAATTTCATTTTCATTATCAAAATTATCTATCGGGGCAGGGGGACTATTATCCCAATCTGACTGTAAGTCGGTGGCGTTTGGTAGACCAATAAAGGAATAATAAGAACTACCAGAAGTCGTCACGCCAGCAAGAAAGTTTCTTGCATTCAATATTCTAATTTGATCAGTAATTATTGCGGCCATTGTTTAGGGACTTTTTTACTTATTTATCACAAGTTAAACAACGTATTTAATGATCAGGATACCTTTTCCACCGTGACCTGAATTAGTAGATGCACCGTCTGCACCACCACCTCCACTGCCAGTGTAGTCAACTCCTGGAATTGCATCAACGGTATTTAATGCCCCAGCACCACCACCTCCAGTACCACCAGATGGAGTACTCGATGGATAACCACCACCACCTCCGCCACCGCCATAAAGGCCAGTTGAAGTTACCGCTGGTGACCAATAAGGAAGAACTTGTGTTGGAATTGCTGGTCCAATAATATCCGAAGCAAATTCTGGAAATGGTTGACCAGCACCACCATCTTTGACATCATTTGCAGCACCAGCTCCACCACCACCATCAGAGCGGCTAGCCCCAGTGGCGATGTCATTTCCATATGCGGAGAAAGCACTTGGATATCCTTTGCCTTGCTTTCTTTGTTTGAAACTTTCTATAGCAGAATAATAACTATTTCCACCACACGATCCCCCAGCACAACCATTCTGACCACCAATGCCATTGCCTGCACCACCTCCGCCACCACCAAATGCTCTTAAACCACCAGTTTGAATACCAACGCTAGATCTATAAGAAGTCGTAACACCCGAAGTAGCATAAATGAGGGTATCTCCACCTTTACCACCTCTATCCCCAGTCTGTCCAGCGGGATTAGCTAATTGACCAAAACCACCTTCACCGACAACTACTCTATATTCTTGACCACTACTAAAAGGTATGGGTTCACCCAGATCTGTAACTGCAATAGTGGTTCCAAATCCAACGTTCTGTCCATAGAGAATTTCTCCTGCTCCTCCACCACCTGCATAATATGATCCACCACCAGCGCCACCGCCAGCAACCATCAAGACATTGGCAGTTTTTGCAAAACCTGCACTAACTCTAAAATAACCAGGTTCAGTAAATACGTGATACTTTTCTATTGATGTTCCATCATCAGCAGAGTGATAAAGAATTTTTCCTCCTGTTGCATCTGCAGAAAAAACAGGATCTAAAGTTTCTCCAATGTCTGAAGTTGCTTTATAATCAATCTGTTCAAACTTATTTTTACCTTGAGTGGATTTAATACCCATCAGTTAGTCTCCTCAATATCTCCAAGAACCATAATATTTGCAGTAGATGCAATTCCAACCGTTGCAGTCAAAGTATCATTGGTTGAGAATACCAATGGATAATTCAGTTCAAACAACTGAGTTTCTTTAGCAGCAACTGTTTGCGAATAGAACTGTTTTGCTTCGGATGGAGAAGCAGATGCTGGAGTAGTGTTCTGTTCATAGTAAAGAGATACTGTGGAAGCAAAACTTGTTGGGTTATGGATCATAACACTCTTCACATAACAAGTTTTAGCCACACCAAGAGGAGTGCTGCTTACATTACCAGTAATAATTCCAACGCCACTACCTGCACCAGTAATTGAAATGATGCTATGTAATCTAGTCTTCTTGAGCGCCATGATTTCTTAGTTTTTAGTTATTTATTACATACCAAACATTCCTAGGTCAAACTCAGAGATGTTTAACCCGTAAATACCTGCACCATCTCCAACAAATTGAGATGCTGTGATAATTCCTGTAGTATTAACATTTTGACTGATTGCTGAACCAGTGTCGCCAACAATGATGTCACCAGACTTTGTTGGTAGAACTGCTGTTGCATTTCCAGAATATTCTGCGTGTGCTGCAGCTTGAATTCTTGTATAGTGTGCATTTGATACTTCGCAGTAGTAATCAATACGTCCTGGAGTTCCATCATCGCTTCTAACTTCGACCAAGTTAGTTGTAGTGGTTACTCCACTAATTCTTGCAGCATTAATAGTCCCGACACCTGTCAAAGACATATTGGCAACTGTTGCAAGACCAGTTACATTGATATAAGTAAAATCATTTGGTAAGTTTGCAATAGCACTTTCGATGGTTGCTGTGGTTGTAGCATCAAGAGTTCCAACTCCACTAAGAGTCGAAATGTTTGCAGTTGCTGTTGTTAAAATACCGCTGAGATTAATATTAGAAACTTCGATATTAGTGGCACCAATATTACCATTAACATCCAACTTATGTGCCGGAATTGCACTACCAATACCAACATTTGGATATACTAAACTTAGTATGCTAGTAGTTCCAGTTCCAACACTAAGGTTGGTTCCGTCGCCTAAGGCAGCATATAGTTCATCAAAATTAGTATTTACTTTAGTGCCGCCCAAGCGAAGAGTATCACCTGTGCCGTCATTAGGACTAGAACCTGTATTTATTCCTAATTTTGCCATTGGTACGTTAAACCTTTTCTATTATTTAGATTTTAAACATTATAATCTTTGTTTTTCAAAGGAATTTGTCTCCTAACATAAGCAGAAGTAGAAATTCCTGTAACACCATTCTGGTTATAGAATGGAAACTCTGAGGTGGAAGTTCTCGCAGTACAATCAATCTTACCCCAACTGTATAGTCCATAATAATTTCTAAAGAGGAAATTATCAAATGTGGTAGTTGTGGAGTCAAATGACAATACAGTGTCATCAAATGATTTGGTTACAAATGCAAATCCTTCATACGAAACGACACCAACTGTCACTTTTCTCAAGAATACATTACCAACACCAGAGACTAATTCTTGAACAGTTTCGGCCTTGAGAACCTTATAAACATTATCAAGAGCAGTAGTTCCTACACCAACTGTTGCACCATTTTCATCGATTGATGTTGAGGCAGATCCAACATTTGCATTTCTGAGTACGAAGTAATCATTGGTGGAAATTCCGCTAATTGTAATTGCAGTTCCGACAAGTGTTGTATCCCTAAGAGCAGAATTATCTGGAATGTAAAATTCAAATTCTAATGCAGTTGTTGTTCCAACAATTGATGTAGTGCCAACACCAACGATCAATCCAAAATCACCAGAATAGTTGACACCTGACTTAATTCTTTCAGAAAGAGATGAAGGTGGTTCAATTAAAACTACAGGAGGATTAGTTGATGCATATCCAACTGCAGTTGATCCAGTTAATGAAATTGATGCAACAGAACCGCTGGCAATAGAAGCACTTAGAGATTGTCTTTGTGTAGTTCCTAGACCAACTGGGTTTCCAATTGTCACTACTGGTGACGTTGTATAACCAACTCCACCATCAGAAATAGCAATTGACGTGATAGTTCCTGCAGCAGAAACTACTGCTGTTGCTGCAGCTGCTACTCTTGCGTCTTGTGAGACAAGAAGGATATCTTCTTGGAATGCAAGAGAAATACTACTTTCATTTTGTTGATTAAACAGCGGAAGAACACTCTCAACGTAGATTGTAGTAGAACCAACTCCGACAGTCTGGATTACATTAGTGACTGGATAGATATTTGCTTTGTATTGATCACGATCTTTAGCAACTCTCTGGCCATCAATTATAACGTCTGCAGTTTGTCTACACCAAGTAACTGGTCTCTCTAAGTTAATATCGTCAACATTTCCTGGACCATAATATGCATTTGTAGAAACGACATCAGTAGACTCAATTTCATAAACAAGTCTTGAATCTTCTTCCAAGAACTTGTTCTGACCAAGAGACGCATCGTAATTGATTTTTAAAGTGTCTCCTTTCTTGACTGTTTCCAGAACATCGATAGACTCAACGTCAACCGAACCATTTCCTCTATAGAAGACTATATCAATCTTGTCTCCAAATTTTGGAGCTTCTGGGAAGATAATTGTGCTTCCTCCGTTGAAGACGTATCCGTCTCCTGGAATTTGAAGAATATTGTTTACAAATACTAATAATACATCTTGAATAACAATACTAGATCCTTTAGCAGCAATAATGGAAGTAAGTGTTCCTCCAATTTTGATTTGGAAATCAGTTTTTTGTCCATCAAATTGATCATCAAATTTATCAACTGGTTGGAGTTGTCCAACCGACCATCCAGCAAACTTGTCAGTATATGTTTTTTCGATTAAAATTGTAAATCTTTCAAAATCACCTCCAACAGTTGCATCTGTAGGAATACCTGTAACTCCTCCAGTAGGAACTGTAAGTGATTGATTATTTCCATATCCAAAACCAGTATTTGAAATTTCAAAATCAATCATATCAGAACCAAATCCGACATTTAGATTAATCTTAGCTTGAGTTCCTAATCCAGTAGAAGGTTCTACCAAACCATCAGTTTGATAGATCAGAGGAATATTTGTATATGATAATGGATCGTCAATAATAACATCTGGGAGGTTGGATGTCGTATATCCACTACCGACCGAAGTTATATGAACAGTTTCCAACAGATGTCCAGCACTAATTGTGGCAACACCAATATGAGTTACTGTTTGAATACCAACAGCACTGTTTGCAACACCAACATTAACAATACCAAGCGTAGGGGAAAGAATATTGACTGCAACTGTTGTTCCAGCAGCGATTTCAAATGGGGATGTGCTACCAATTCCAATGTTAACTGATGTTGTTCCTACAGAGATGATATTGGTTGATTTAATATATGTTCCAACACCAATTGTGCAAGTGCTTCCAGCACTTAAGAAATCAAGGTATTTGAATACGCTATTTTCATTGACAAGGGTCATTATTGTAGAACCAATGCCCACGGTTGTGGCAATACTTGTAAGAACCTGATAGTTTTCAGAAGCTCTATATCCAGAACCTGTACTTCCGATAGTTACTGTAGAAATAGTTCCAGCAATGGAAACAGTTGCAGTACCGCCTGCAGATACAAGAGGTTGATAACCAAATCCAGAGGAAGAACCAACAGAAACGATAACTCCACCAATTGGAAGATTTGATGAATTTGCGTCATAAGTAATTGTCTGACCATCATCCCCAAAAATAGCAGAGGTAATTCCAGAAGTTTCTGATAAGGTATAATCCCTAGCAAGCCCTGGAATTTGGAATATATCATTAACTAGAATGATTGCATTGTCATTTTCATATCCATCAGTATCAGAACCATTTGATTTGAGTGTAAATGTATTCTCAGTCCCATTAAATTGAGAAGATACATCATTGAAAATATAATTTTTAGCATAACTATCAACTGAAGATCCAGAAGTTCCAGATCTTAAGAATACTCTTGCTTGGAAAGTAGAACTAGTGGTTATACCAGTCCAATCTCTAGAATCTGGTGGATTGGTTGTTGATGATAATGGTATATTTCCATATGGTGCCTCAACAAAATTCAAGGTGTTGTTGACGATATTATAATTACCTTGAACTTTAGTTACAGTTGTACCTGTAGAATAACCAGCTCTTCTTGTTCCAAGCCATGCTCTGTTAACTCTGATGATATTTGTTGATCCAACACCAACTGATTGGACTTTCATGATTTCATCTTCAATCTGAATGAGATCACCGCCAAAGATGGAAGATATGCCAGCCGTGAATAATGAATCTTGACTTGCAAATAATTGATTATCTAAAGAAGTTGTCAGAGCAGTTGCAACAACTGGAGATTGAATATAATTGTCAATAGCAATCAAACACTTACTATTTTGATTGTTTGCAGTAAATGTATGGGATGTTCCAATACCAACAGATGAAATTTCAAAGTATTCGTTAGGAACGGCCTTGAGTGCTTTATTTGGAGTATCAGTAAGTCTAATCTTATTTGAATCAACCTTAATTACGTAAACAGTACTTGGTAGTTTATCAGTAACACCAACTCCAGAAACATTAGTAGAACCGATACCAATACTTTGAGTTGTACCAGCTCCTGGATTTGAATATGTAAGTTTCTCACCACTTACAAAGAAGTGGTTTGGAATGGTGATCGCATTTGGAACTTCTAGTGAAGTATCCGATCCTATTATATTTTCATCAGTTGAATCGATATATCTTTCAAATACATCATAACCACCATACTTTATAGCAAACGATCTCATGATATCAGAGTCCGTTCCACTATAATCGCCATATTGTGTATCTAAATATGCGTTTGTAAAATCAAGTTCTACAATAGGATCATCATTGTCCACATATTTCATGTAATTGTAGAAAGTCCTAACCTCTGCATTAATACCAGCATTAGGAGTAAATGTTAATCTGACAATATCTCCAGAGACATTTGCTCCAAAGGTTCCAAGACCAGCTAGTGGAGCACCTGTACTTGTGAGATTACCAAACTCTGTAAGAAAAGTAGTGGTGAAATCTGGGCCCTGATCGATCAACATTAGTTCTGAAACTTGATGATGATTGTTGTCTGGATCAGAAACCTGAACTATGAAATATCCACCATTATAAGTTTCGTTTGTATATTCAGCGATTGCATTTTCGGTTGGAGATCCACTAGATGCAATAGAAGTTGGAAGAGCACCGATTTCTGCATGATTGAAACCAAATGATCCAACTCCAACACCTTCGCTAGAAATTGCAACAATAACCGTATTGACGGAAGACGCAACAGATACATTTGGAATAAAATCAACTTTAATATTTGATCCATCAATATATGGATGATATGTTCCAAATCCTGAAGAAGATGCTCCAAACTCACCAATAGTTGTCAACTGACCATAATCAATAAGATCTACATCAGTTCCATTATGAAGGATAGTTAATTCATTAAATTCAAATTCACCATCAACAGTTTTAACTTCAACCAGAACTTTTGCTGATTCAAACGTACTTGCAATACTAACAATATTCGTGGTTGTACCAACAGAAACATTAACACTCGTAGTTTCAACACTAACTGCCCCACCAAAGTAACTGGAACCAACACTGGTTACAGTATCGCCAATATTGTATGAAAGCGTAAAGACGTTATATGGATTGACTTTGAATTTTGTAGGATAGAACTGCAATATACCATTCGTTCCATCCATAATATAGTCGAATGAACCCAAATCAAGTTCAGTTTCTACTCTCGCATATTGATTAAGGTATCCATTCCCAACAGCGTCATGGAGAAGTGTCACAAACATAACTTGTGCTTCTGCTGTATGATCTGGATCTTGAATGTATGTTAAGAACTTATGTGCTTTTGCATCTGAAATTGGCCAACTGGCAATATTACTAAATCTTGTCGCTCTGGGATTACTATTAAAAGTAGCAGCAACATTGTCCACATTGAGAACTCTATTTCCTACAGACTCTTCATAGTCTGTAAGAATTTTATTTGAGAAAATAATATCATCAGAGAAACCTGCTTTATAATTTTCTTTTACCTTATCAAAGTTATAAACACAATTCAAATCAACATGCTCAACAAATTCGATAATTTTATCAAAATATGAGAGGTCTGTTCTCAATCCTACAACTGGACCAACTTCTGGGGAAGTTTCGACAATGAGATCTGAGAACCTTTTAAATCCAGCAGTATGGTTAATTGATCCGACAAGATCATCCCACTCATTCAATTCAATTTTAGATTTGAGTGAATATGAGAACTTTTGATAATAATCACCGTCTTGAATAACTTGTCTTGTGTCATTCAGGAAACCGAAAATATTTTCCCATCCAGATTCAACTTTGGATGTTGCGTTAATATCATAACTTGAATCGGAAGAAAGAATTGATGCAATAGTTCCTCTAGTCTTAGAAGATTGACCTTCAACAACATGACCCTTAGTAAAATCTCTATCTGATTTAACTTTTAGATATCCATTTTGATTATCCCATCTTTCAACAACCCCAGTTGCTTTTGGATCTTCTAATGAAATAAGTTTTTCTTCTTCAACAAAATTAGTTGTTGTTAATGTGGACTCAAAGATTGGGAAGTGATGACTTGGAATAATTCTTCCAGCAGACCTTGTTACACTAAATGTTCCAGGATTTTCTCCAGCAGCAAGATAACCATCAAGGCTGAAGGTTACAATGCCAATACCGCCAATATTTTCGTCAACGCCAGAAACTACAAATAATTTGTAGTTATAGTTTTCCGTGTTATAACCCTTTCCACTATTCACCACAACAATTTGGCCTTGAGGATTAGTTGATGCAATACCAACACTGATATTTTCAATCATAATCTCATCACCAACTGTAAACGGAAATGATCCTGCAGTCGTAAATCCAGTAGATAAAGTTACCGTAACGTCTTTAGTTGATGAATTATATGTCAACGTTGAAATTCCAATGCCGTTAGAATTTATTGTTGGAAGAAATCTTGGAGTTACATTATTCATTCCGTAAGTATTGCTCACGATTTGAAGTTGACTTTCTCCAAATTCAAATTTAAGATCAACCTCTTTTAATTGATCTCCAGTTTCTCCATCAAATACAATAACCTTTGGTGGAATTGATCCATACCCATATCCAAATGAAGCAATTCCAACAGAATTGAGAATTGCAAGATTGTTGATTTTGAAGATATCTGGAAGTTTAGCCGCTGGTCTTAAAGTTCTATCGTATGCATAATCAAAACCAATATCTCTTAACTTAGTTTTCTTAATACTTCCAATAGTATCACTTTGCAATTCAAACGATGCATTTGATCCAATTCCACTTCTAACACCTTTAATTGATGGCAATTTATAATAATTTTCTCCCTTATTAAATGTTTTTAGTTCTGAAATAGATCCAATACCAGTTGGGGAATCGGTCGCATAATTAAGTGATGCATCAGACTCAGTATAAGATGCTTGTTCAGGTATTTTGGCAGTAAAATATCTAAACTCTGTTGGGGAAGCGATTGAAACTGATTGTTTTCCAGAATATACACTATCAATAATCTGAAGTTGATTATATCCAATTACATCGGCATCACAGATTGCAGTGAGCTTTTGTATTGGGAGAATATCATTTTGTATTGGCAATAACTTATAATAAAGCGTCTTAGGTAGATTTTCATCAAATGTTAATGTGAGTTTTCCATCAACACCTATTGTGCCCGTAGTAATTACTTCAAAATCTTCACTGTCTATTGTCTTATCAAATACAGTGTCAAAATTAGTATCAGTAAACAACGCAAATTTGAATGCTGGATATGAAATTGAATTTCTAATATAACTTAGAGAAGAATCTGATAAGTCAAATTCAACTTTAGAGTTTTTATATACTTTAATTGGTGGATTGATCGGTGAGAATGAAGAATCTGTTGCGCTAGTAATATTAACAACAGAAGGAGCGGCACCTATAGCATTGTGGTATGTTTCGGATAATTTGATAGTGTCTTGATCAACTATTACCACATAGTAAATTTTCTCATCTACTAGTCCGCCAGATGCAGAAGAGGATGTGTAAATTACAGACTGTCCAAGAGTATAACCATGCCTTTCAATTGTAATTTCATTAGTGGTTGTATTGATACCACTTGCACTTACATCTTTCTTGTCTATTATAATTCTTTGGTTATAGTCATTATAAGAAACCGCAAATGAAGTTGTAATAGATGGTCTTACATCGACATAAACATTATCTTCAACATTAAGACCGTGAGTTTGTGCAGTAGATACAGTTACTGTGTTCTTGGAAGAAGAAACTGTAATTACATTAGTGTAATTAGTCTTGAAACTATGATTATCTCCTGATCCACGATCAGTAAAGAATAATAATCCTTGAGAAGTAGTTGTATTGCCTGTTCCCGCAAAAGATCCTGTGGAGTTAATTCCAATTCTTACTGTTGATATTCCGATCTCATTATTATTAATTTTGGCAGCATATACTTTCGATAGATCAGATAAAGTCACTGATGTTGAAATACCATTGGTAGAAACTCCAATGGATGAACCACCGTTAAGATTGTATATTAACTCATCACCGGTTTCAAGATTATGTCCTGGGAAATATAAAGTTTGAGTTGGAACAAATACATTGGTTGCACCAGATCCGGGATTTGTAAACGTAATTGTTGTTCCAATACCAACTCCAGACTGAGTTCCAATCGCAACAGTATCAACTGGATTAAAATAAAGTTCTCTATTACGTCTAAAATTAAATGTTGTCTTAAATCCAACTTTTGCGGTAAAAGTTCTTGGATCTTCATGGAAAACAGTCGTTGCAGTATGCGCTGTACCAGTTGATCCAAGCACTTCCCGTTGAACTCTAATTCTTGACGATACTTTGTCTACGTTCAGAATTTTTATTTTTTCATCTTCAATATTAAAAATATCATTTTCAGAAACATCATCCAATCCAATTCCATAAACTGAAAAATATGTTACAATTCCAGTGGCTGCAGTTGTACCAACTCCTGCTCTAAGAACCAGAGTAGCAGTGGAAATACCAACACTATATTGGCCTGTTAAATTAACTGCTGTTGTGCTGAGACCTGCAATAGAAACGATTTCTTTGTTTAAAAGACTATGTGGGGAATTTGCAGTAAAACTATATTCGCCAACGTTACCTGTGGGCAGAACTTCGATTGAGTTGATGGTAGAAGTTACGCAATTTATCGATGATATGACTTTACCACCAACTTTTGAAACTTTAACGCTAGCGTTATATCCACTAGTCCCTTCATTATCAATTATTAAAGCATCTCCAACTTTATAGTTGCTACCACCAGTTAAAATACCGATATTATCAAGATAACCTGGAGAAGCAAAACTAACTTTTGAAATTTGATTATTTTTTAACTTGAAAGGCCTTTCGACATAATCATATGAAGACACTTCTTCTTCTAAATTATAAAAACTAGTATTTCTTATCCAACCATATTCTTGAATATCATATTGATCATGATTTGATGTTTTTAAATAACTAAGTTTTGATGGTTTTGAATAAAGACTATTTCCTATCAAATAAGGGAATACTGGGGATTTATAGTTTTTGAATTTTCCTTGCGAATCAACAAATTCTGCAAATGTGCTAAAATATGCATAAGTTCCTTTTGGAAATTCTGGTGTTATACAAAATCTACCATTATTTTCATCTAAAATATCATCACTACTACTTTCTATGAATTGGTAATCTTCTACAAAAAATCCTTCGGGAAAATGTGTGGTTGGGGGTCTATTAGTTTGTAAACTGAGTTTGTAACCAGATTTAATCTGAGTTACAATTCCACCATTTTTATTCAAATATCCAAAAGGTCCATAAATTGGATGACCATCGTAGGCCCATCCAATAATTGGAGAGTGATTTTTTGAAGTAATTTTTTCAGAACCATTATCAAGAGTTAGATCAGAAGAATTGTATAATATAGATCCATCTTGATTACTTTGGTATAATGAACTCCTTAATAGTCTTGGAGCATATAGATGTAGGCACTGAAGGCCATATGCTTCATTTATACCTGTTTCTATAAAATTATCATCATCGCCAACATTTATAATATTCTTTTGGTATTCATTTACAGTCCATCTTTGGATTTTTGATCTAAAAGAAACTCCAACTCCTGGATATATCACCACAATTGAAGTATTTCCTTGAATGTAATCAATTCCTCCCGAAATAACTTCTACAGAGGTTATACGACCTCCAGAAATATTAGGCGATAATACACATCCCTGACCAGTATCAGAAACTACTGTTATCTTTGGAACTGCATGGATGTTTTTTCCGCCGTTTTGTACGATAATTTCAACAATTTTTCCATCCGATACAATTGCAGACAATTGTACATCAGACCCAACCTGAGTTGTAATCTGAGGTTCTCTAATATAATTAAGGACTTCGGAAGACCCATAACCAACACCTCCATTTGATAGATTTACACCAACAATACTTCCTCTAACTATCGGAGTAACTCTGGCTTCAAAAGTTTCCGATCCAACAGAAGAAATGCCGATTTCTCCAATAAGAGATACAGAAATTTCTGGGTAATTGAAATGATGAATTCCTTGATCTGCTGGAAGAAAACCGTCAATCTGTGATTGTGGAGAAGTTATATTTACATATTGCTTAGTTCTATAATATAACTCCAGATCTGAAGAAGGTCCAATATCAGATAGTCTGATATTGTTTTTGTCAATTGAAGTGACGTAATATTCCGTATTGTCTATCAGTCCACCCAAAACAGTAGATTCTGGAGTATATTTGATTTTTTCTCCAGAAGAATATCCGTGGTTGTTGATAGTAATCTCATTTAAGGAAGTTGAGACTCCTACTGCTGTTGTTTTTCTGTTTTGATATCCAGATCCAGGGGTAACTATTTCTACAGATGAAACAACTTTTTTGAGATCCGTCGCTTCAAGAGCATGTCTGCCAGAACCATAATCAGTAAACGTTATAGTATTCAGACCAGCAATAGAATCATTCTGAGTTTTGAATAATTTTACGCTTGTAGGACTTTGAATATTAACATAGTAAAATGCTCCTGTTGTCAATCCAACAATACCACTTTCTCCGTTTGTTTTATAGATAACTCTCTCATGATCTCTAAATCTGTGGTTTGTTGAAAATCCAATAGCAGATGATGATCCAATAGTAACTAGACCATAAATTTCTGCTGAATTGAAATTTACAGAATTTTTGATTAAAGAAGTATTAGCTCTTGCTTCTGCACCCTTTCCATTTCCTCCACTAATTTGAACGATTGGATCTGTTACATAATCAAATCCGCCATACGCTACATTAATTTTATTAAAGGAACCTTCGACAATTGCATTTGCAGTCGCTCCAGTACCAACAATATCAGTAATTACTAAATTGGGTGGATTAATTACATCATATCCACTTCCTGGGTTATCTACAGTTATAGATTTAATTTTTCCGTAATTCAATCCATCTAAGGACTTGTAATTTAAAATTTCTACACCATCGACAAGAATTCCGTTTCTAGTTCCGGGTTCGGTTATAACAGAATTTGACTCATTATTTTGAGTTGGAATTTCTCTGAAGAGTTTTTGACTTGAGAGGGTTTTATCTTTATATCGGTATAACTCAATTGTATTATCAGTTATAGAGATTGGTTCTGTAGTAATATAATCTCCATCAAATAGTTGTGATTTACTCTGAGCTAACTTTATCTGTGTGGTGTTATCAAGTCTTTGGATAAAGTAAATTCCTTCTTCAGCAATACCAACTTGAGTTTCCGTAGTGGTAATAGTATTGCCATCAATATCAGTGCTAGTCGTGGTTATTTTTTGTGGAGAATAATATATAGAATCCCCAGTGTAAAAACCATGATCTCCACTAGATATGATTTTAAACGTATCAGTTGCAGCAGATCCTGTTAGTGGGAAAGTACCACTAAAAGTAATTTTAGTATTCTTTATTGATAGGTCAAGATTTCCATAAGATGGAATTGAAGAAGAGGCTACTAAAGTATTATTTTGCTTTTTATAAACGTTTTGGATGTTTGCTGCAATCTGAGAGACATTAAAATTTGTTGCACTTGCCTTCAGAATATTTCTTTTAATTCTAAGACTAGAAACATTTATGCTGTCAAGGTTTCCCTGATCACCAATTGTAATTTGATTTGATCCATTTACGGAATATATCTTAGATACTGCTTCAAAGTTATTTCCAGTTATTTTTAAACTATCACCTACTTTAAAAATATGGTTATTATTCAGTATAACCCTATATCTAAAATTTTGTAGATTAATTTTCTCAAGTGACTCTACTCTATAAACAGTCGCAGAGTTTACCAACCAATTATTGGAAACAGCATCGTTTGCTGACAACCCAAGAGTTTTCACTCGTATGGTATCGCCCTTCTCGTAGTATCTGTTATTCAACTGCTCCGACATATCTGCCTTGATACTTTTTTAGTTATTTAGTACCCATATCCACCGCCCCCAGAGGAACCACCGCCTCCAGAAGAAGAACTGGAAGAGGTGCTAGACACTGTGTTTGTGGCACTAGATACAGGATTACTATATGATGTAGAACCACTAGTAGCAACAGCTGCGCTAAACGCTCCTAGGTTCTGTAGACTGTCTTCTTTAGTGTCATAGATGTAGTCATGGGGAGATGAAACATGTTTTTCTCCAACCATTTTTCTACCCCTATGAACATGAAATGGTCCATAATATGGATTACCTTTCACCCACCCAACTTGATCTCCAACATGGTAGTCGCTTAAAACATTGACAATTCTCATAGAGATAATACTACCATTATTTAAAGTGACAGTTGCATATGCATTGATACCAACAACTGTATTGTCAGATATAGTATTAGTAATATTAGAGACACCGTAAAATTGAGTTAGTGATTTCGATGTATATGAAACTAAACCTAAAGTACGATCATCATATGATACTGTTAATTCGCCAGAAGTCGGAAATCCTACAGTCGAGTCAACATCAAACGTTTCTGATGATGTAGTATATTCTCCAATCAGTTTTGTTTTAGGGTGTGCGACAAAATCTCCATACTCTGCACCTTGAAATTTAACATCTCTATTGTAGTTTGCGTCAAAACTCACTCTGTAATAATCAGTACTTGCACCCCCAACAATAACTCTCTCAACATCAGTAATTGGAGCATATGATTTATTGATTGTGGTATTGAAAGTATTTTGATATAGTGTGTATCCCCTAATATCCATTATGTTGCCAGATATTGGCTCAACGATCATATCTTTTGTAATCTTATAAAGAGACGTTGATGGAGAAAAAAGATTTTCAGAAGGTTTTATAATTTCAACATCTTCCCCATATAAAGCTTTGAATAAAATTTTAAAAGACTTATCAGTGCCTTTAGATGTGTAAAAATCTTTTGACTGCTTTATAAAAAGATTCTTATCAATTTTATCTGAGAGAGTTCTATCCTCCAAACCAGGGAGAACTTGATGTTTTACTTTATTAAAAAACTTAGATAAAAACTCTATACTTAAGTTTTCAACAGTTGCGTCTGCTTTATGTAAAACTGCCCTTGTTTCTGCAAAAGAAAATACTTCTCTAGACTTTTCTTTTACATATCCAGTAAAACCACGGATACATCCTGTAAAACTAAAACTATTCTTTCCAGTATATGTGATAATTTCATCATCAATACGAATTAATCCATATTGATCGGGAAATCCATTTGTATTGCCGACAAATATTGTTCTTTCATACTGATTAATATCACTTCTTAACGTAGTTGATTTGACAATATTGGCATTATTGTTCAGTTTGATATAACGATCAATATTTTGAATTAAATCGACCGGTGCTCCCTGAAATTCTTGCGAGAGATAGTATTGGGATAAAAATTCACCCAAAAGAGGAAATTCGTCCCGAATATATTCGGGAAGTTGGCTCTTTACAATTGTCTGGAAAGGAATTCTAGTCTGTGTCATTTTATGGTTTTACCAACAAACCTCTATTTGAATCGTAACTGGAAGAAACGATATATGTTGATGCAGATGGATCAGATCCAGATGCAATCGGATCAACCACCATCTCAAACAAACTACTATTAATATCTAATTGCAAGTACAAGTCCTGAAGACCAATCGTATCATTTGATTGCGGTACTGCAACAATCTGAATAACAGATTGTCCATCAATAACTTTTTGAGTTGATTGAATGTTGATCGGATTTAAAGTAATTACTCCCTTTACATAATCAATTCTTCCAACATTTCTTCTTAAAATTGTTGGATCTTGAGCTTGAGGGTTTCCAAGAGAGAATAAGAATAAATTTCCCGATTGTCTATTAGTATTTGGAATATCTCCTAGATATACATTTTGTGGAATTCCAGCAACTCTAAATGCACTTGAACGAATATTGTAACCACTCATCTTCTGAATATGGAATTGGTTACCAAACCCTACCTGATACTCTGCAAGGGTGTTAAGGGCAGCCCTAACGTCTCTACGCATCGATACAGTGGTGATATTAGATGTAATAGATTCGTGACTCTCGTCAATAATTTTTAGGAATTTACTATATTTGAACCTAGCACCATACTTATTGAGTTCAGTTGATTCTGCATAATTAATTGCATTATTCTGAATCGCTGTTGCAACATCAGCAGAAGATGTTGCTTGATTTGAGTTATAGTAAATCTTCGACGTTACTTCAATATAGAGATATTTGAGATCCAGGATTTCAGGAACGATTCCTGCAACCGCATATTTCTTCAAATCTCTCTTAATATTTTCCTTTACCAAATTAGGGAGAAATTCTCCAGTTCTTGGTTTAATACTAATGAAAACTTTTCCATATTGTGGAGGAATTAACTCTTCTCCACCAAATACAGAGATAGATTCAGTTTCTGGATAGATCTTTGCTGGAATCAAAGTTTCATAATCATTTGCAGTGAGTGCTCTATTCTGTGATGCATAGATTCTAGGTGCGAATTTTTTAATAGAATCTACTTTTTCAATAACATCACCACCACCAGCAGCAATATCAGTGGAAAGAAGAGAAATACCCTGAGAAATGGTGTATGTGATAGCATTTCTTACATAAGTCATTCTTCCATTGAAAGTAAAGTTGTTTATTCCATTGGAAGATCCACCAGTTGTGGTCAAATAATTGATAGTTATCAGATTTCCTTCACTTAATGCCTTACCAAAGATTCCATCACCAAAAATAAGTTCATATCTTTCGTCTTCTACCTCTTGTAAGAAATATACTTGTGATGTAGAGTTAATATCAAAGAGGCTATCTTGTTTTACATAGGTTTGTTTTGAACTACCACTGTTTGTTCCTACTTGAACACGAATTAAATCGGTGTCAATGCCAGCATTATTAAGTAAAATACGCTGATTTGGATTTCTTGAACTATATGTGTATGATTCTGTGAGATATGTACCTTCAAAAATCTTTACAGAATCAAATTCTGCCACTCCATCAATAACTGGTACTGTAATATCCTCCATAATAGAGAATATAAACGAATTTCCAGAAAAAGTACCGTTCGATGTTGCGATTGGCCCTTTGTTTAGGGTGATTGATGTTGGTGCGGGAACAATACCAGTAGTATTAACGATAAAACTGATAACAGCAGAAGATGCTTTTCTTGATCTTGGGTTGTATCCAATATTTCTTGCTAGTGCAACAACATTTTCTCTCAATGTTGCACTATCAATAAAACATTCATTCGACACCATATTAGCGTTATATGATGTCAAGTAAGTATTGTATGCCAGAATATCTAAAATACTTGACAGATTAGATCCTTCAAAGTCATAATCCGTAAAATTAGAATTATTCCTTAGATATTCTTTAAGGGTGGATTTTATCTGGGCAAAATCCAGATCTGCGTAATTTACTAGTGCCATTTATCGAGTTGATTCTAATACAAACTCTAACTTTTGTGCTGGTATATCAATTCCAACGATATTATAAATGACCGTTACGTTAAATCCATTATTATCAAAGTCTGGATCGACAATGACTTTGTTTAGATCAACTCTCGGTTCATAATTACGGATGGAGTTGTCAATCTCATCCCTGATTGTGAGTGCAGTGATGTTATCAATATTCTCAAATAGTGATTGGCTGATACGTGATCCAAAATCTGGATCAAAAAACTTTTCACCAGGGACAGTCATGACAATATTTCGGACAGATCTTGCGATAGCCGAAGCATTTTTAAGATCAACAACGTCATTTGTAAGAGGATTGCTCTTAAACGTTGCACTTATATCCTTAAAACCCTGACTGACCCTTTCTAGAGGCATTATTTATTGGTGATATATCATGTTCTTTCTTATTTATAGGGTCAAGACTCATTCATAAAGTGGTTCTGGAGCACTCTGAGTCTCAAACAACTCACTTTCTTGCTTTTTATTACGCTTTTTGGGTGTAAGATCGTCATTATTAATCTCACGAAGCATCTTTTGATGCTGATCATTAGCTAAATTGTCTAGAAAGTCATTCATTTTCAGATTCCTCGTCTTCGTTTTTACGTTCTTTTGCAGTTTTCCAAAAGTATTCATCTTCACGACCCATTCCAAGTCGATCAAATCCATTTTCAACCTGGTAGCACTGTGTTGATACCTTAAAATCAGGCATCTTTGGTTCAACAGGTGTCAAACTATTATCAAAAATACGCATTCTATTGTTTGGATAGAGTGCATACTGTCCATTATTAAGTGCAATTAAGTTATGAGACTTATGTTCAGCAGGATTTTCACTAGTAGCATAGTCAATCATATCACAATCCTGATGATAATTATCTATCGTACAGATGTATTCTCCTTTAATGATACCATGATCGCGAGTATAGCACTCAAAATCCATTGAACCAATAAACTGCTTAGTGATTGATACAACGCCGTAGTCCATACAATTCCAGAATTGTAGGTTAGGTAGGTTCATATCAGGTGAGGGAGTCTCAGGGTTCGCCACAAAGGCACTGATAGGTAGTTTATCATACATTGCAGCATACTCTGGTAAGTATGTCTCAAAATAAAAAGCACGTCCAGGTATCGATTTACACGATACCCAAACGCCCTTTACAAATTCACCATGACCAGATTGATGATCGGTGAGATATTCTTTACGAACCCATACCTCAATAGAAGGTAGATTGCAAATTAATGCAGCCATAAAGTAACAAAATCGTTGTTACTATTTACCTTGTCCACGATAACGCTTTTTCTTATTGTTACCAGAGGATGCCGCATACTTAGTGTGCTTACCCATACCTTGACGAGTTTTTTTTGGTTTTGATTCGATCATCTGTTCACCAGAGATTCCAATTCTACCTCTTGCCATAATTAATTTTTCTCCTTGAGATTAATTTTACTTGGATCAATAGTACCCTCACCAGAAAAGAACTTCTCTGATAAGTCTTGTAGGACCTCTGCTGCATCTTCAAACGAGAGGTCGCTACAAATCAATTCATTATCATAATATAAGTTAAAACGAGACACGTTAGATTACGCGAGTTTTTTCGTGCCCAACGCGGATCCGGGGGTCACACCAGATCTCATAACCTGCCTCAATAGCATCAAGACAGAATGATACGTCTTCTCCACACATATCCTGAACAGATCCAGATTCAAAGACTTGCATCTTAGGAGCAAACCAAGGATACTTTATATTCTTATCCTCAAAGACACCCTTCTTAATCATGACCCACCCAAAACCAGTGTAGTCAACAGTAAAGGGCTTACGACGCTTCTGAATGCTCTCTACAGTCTCATGATTCATGACACCGCCATTAGTACGGAACTCTTCTTCATCTAACCAGTGTGCGACAGAAGTTGTGTGTCCATCTTCAGTAGCATACCAACCTGCAGTAATGCCACGCTCTTCACCTTCTGCTGGAACAGAGAGATCACATAACTGCCAGAACTTGTTTGTGTCAAAGACAATATCCGAGTCAATCCATAGTTGATAATCATACTCTAACTTACCATCCCATGGAATTTGATCAGGTCCACGTAATACATTTGCACCAAGTACCTTACAACGTGCAAAGTTTACCATGGAACTGTAGTCTTGACTGATCTGAATGGCCATACCATTCTGTACCATATCAAAACAAAGTTGTACAAAATTCTTCAGAAAAATATATGATACTCCACGTCCAGGAAGGCAAAACACAATGGTCTTACCTTTCATGCGTTCTTTAATAGCAGCAATATCCCAGTCTTCTGGTTTCTTTTCTGGTGTCTTTGCTTTTACCGTAAATCCTTTTGCCATAGTTTTGAAATTACTTCAGTTCAATTATAGTATGGTGTATGTAGTCTGTCAATCATTTATTTCATAGTAGTGGTATCAACACTAGTATGAATCTGATCCAGGCGGTTCTGAAGATGCATCCGAAGCATATCCATAACCATTCTCATATCTTGTTACTTGCTCATATGAAAAATCAGAGGGCGAGTAATCAGTATGTAATAACCCTACCATTGCAGTTAATTCAGCCCACTTCTCTGTAAACTGTTCTTCTGTAAGATTATTGTATATACATTCTTCCTTAGCATATATGTGAAAGACCTTTGTGGGGTTCATTTTACCTCCGGATTTTTTTCTAGTTATCTAACTCATAAAGGCATTGTATATCAAAACAATAAAAAATCCAAGAGGTATTAACACCACCTTGGACATTGTTTTTGGATATCGAATACACCAACCTGCTAATACAACTTTCCAGAAATTCCAATAGGGCGTTCTTTTCATATCCGGAAATTTTTTATGAGAGTGATATTTACAGATCGATTTGTCACCTCTGTAGGTTAGGGTAGTTAAGCGTTTTTATCACGCCCCCCGCGCCGCATAACAATAAACCGCATAATAACTGCCGATTGCTATACGCATACTTTAACAGACTACGGGGGCAAAGTCAAGCTCTGCCCCCACTGTAATTAGACGCCAAAGTAACAATCAGAATTGAGTTCTAATGTGTTAACTTTAGGGTCGCGGTACTTAACACCGTCAGGGGTTTCTAGGTCATTAAATGTACATGCTTCGAGGGCATCTACAAAGTCTGAATAATTACCAGCTTCGCTTGCTAAGTGATAAAGACTCTCATCATTACCGATCCACAGTGCAACGTTCCAAGTCTCATAGTTTGTCCAACCGTTGTACGTTGTATCGGTGAGATTTGTCTGGTATGTTGTGGTCATGGTGGTTTGAGTAAGGGTCATACAACTGATACACTTTAGAGGCTACAGTTAGGTAACCTCTAAGTTTTTAACTATCAATCAGAACGTCACAGTTTCGCCACTACTATAACTCATTGCACTACACTGATCATCACTTAGTACGGCACTCTGATTGTCACTTAGTACGTCACTTTGAATGATATCAAGGACTGACAGAATGTCATTACCAGTGTTAGTAACTGACAGAAGACCAAGAGCTGTTTGACGGTTCATAATAAAAAAGAAAAGTGTTGATGTTTTGTGAAGCTTTGTGCTAGACTATCAGTAATCCGTGTCGCCGTTAATATACTGTTCCACATCAAATTTCTGATCAGTCATCTCAGGGATATCATAGATCTCCCCAGGAGCATCAGCAATCTCTTGGAACATATCAAACACGGTGTCATCCATGTGGTTTTGTGCAGTGCTTACATAACTGAGACACTTTAGGGGCTACAGTAGTGCTTACTCCTCTTCTCTGTAAGTTACTCTGATATCATAACACTTTTATGGGAGACTGTCAATAATACCACGGAGATTTATGAGCAATCCTTATAGTGTGCTGCTGTCAAGTCCCGGAGAAACTTATATCGGGGGTCTTGACTTTTCTGCGAGAGTGTGATAAACTGCTCGCTAAGATCACTACTCTATGAGACATTTAAATCATCATAAGTATCATCCTAGAAGCATCATAAGTATCATTCAAACACATACTTTTCCACAGAACTATACCTTAATACACATATTATCACATACTTATCCACAGGGCTGTGGAGAACTCATATACATTTAAAATAACATTTAATTATATAAAAAAGACTAATCTTTATATATTCAAGCAAAAAGAGTGCCTTTTAGGGCACTCGTGGTGTTATTCAGTTGTTTTGACTAAGTATCAGTATAGTGCCTCAATTGCTTCTAGGATGAGAAGAATATCATTACCATTCTCAGCAGTTTCGAGAGCAGCAAGAAGATCAGACTTAGACATAAAAAGTGTTAGATAGGGTTTGTGTTTGTTTGTTCTGGGACTTACCGATGCAACGCTAACGTGCCCAGAGAGTATTACTTAAGAGGATAACATATCAGATAGAACATCTTCTCCATAGCAATCAATAATCTCTTGTTTTATATCATTTAAATCATAATCTTTAAGGTTCTGTTCAATACTTTCAACAGCAAAAGTAATCAAAGAATTCATATCCATTCCTTCTACAATCATCTCTGCATAAGCATTCTTCAGTTGATCGATTTGATTGAGTGTCATCATTTTAGAAAGTGTGAGTGAGTGTTACTTAGTGACTATGCAAATGTATATCCGTTAGTAAATGTTTCGTTCTTATAGACATTCTTACCGTTGATTGCACCAACGAAAAGTCTTACATACCACTGAAAGTCTTTCTGATATACACACTCTCCATCTACACAGAAATAATCACATAAGGCATTCAATCTGGATTTAGTTGTTGTTGATTGATAACCTCCATCATAGATTGTCATGCTATCTTCATCAATAGTTGCAATTTGATTACCATGGAGATAAACAAAACTCACACCTTCAATTGTAATGACTTGAGTGTTCTTGAGTTTCCAGTCTTTGTTATTCTGGATAGCATCACACATTTGGGTTTCGATCTTACGCATTTTGTTTTTTTAAGAGAGTTTTAGAAAAGAT
>Ga0222719_10000174_pt1 | contig 63935 bp, 63 predicted proteins | sample C33_34DmetaG_FD_165039 | JGI IMG/M metagenome (GOLD analysis project Ga0222719, IMG submission 165039) | Estuarine water microbial communities from San Francisco Bay, California, United States - C33_34D | ecosystem: Environmental > Aquatic > Marine > Unclassified | place: USA: California...
TGTACATTATTGCTGAATTCTTTGAGTTTGTAGACTCTGTGATCACTAATGTTGAAGAATCAAAACAAACTTCCATATACAAAATCCTCGAACACATCATCAAACGAGATTCGGAGAATGCTGAAATGGCAATACCCGCCTATATTCTCTTTGGAAATAACCCAGACTACATCGACATCATTAGAAACGACCATGTTAAACATAACCCTGTTTATAATAATATCATTGAGTGTTTCGTTTTCAAGGGAATTAACGACCTCTTCTTTGGAATTGTAGAAGTTTTAAGAAAAATTAATGAAGAATATCCAAATGACACCTTTGTGTTTGATAATGTACTAAAGATGAGGATATTTATGAAGATTGTTAAAGAATCTATTAGTATGGATGACTTGTGTGATGCGATGAATTCATCAAATTTTAAAATCTAAATCATCCAGTTCCTCTTGTTTCTGTAGTGTATCTAGTGTATCCACAAGCTCTTCGATTTCATTCCAAATAAGAATACACTCTGAGCTCATCAATGAATAATGTTTTTTCTTTGGGTTACATTCAAGCATAGCCTTCTTGGTTGTTTCCTTCAAACGCCTTGAGGTAATTAAAAACTTACTCGGACTCGTGTTTATACTCAAAATCCGTTCTGAACTATCTTTATTATGTGAGTATTTGTTTTTAGAACAAACGACTTTGAGTTGAACGACAGTGTTAAACATATAGACAAGGCAAAACAATCAATATCTTTACTTGGGAGTTTGTGTTTAAGTGGATAATTCATCCACCAGTATCTTCATAATACTTAAACTTTTTATATATGGGTACATCTTGAATTTCAAAGTATTCAAAGGTATATGAAAAATAACATCAAGGGTTCCTTTCGTTCTGTTTAGTACCATTTTTTCAGGTCTAGCCATCGCACCGTCAAAGAGAATGATGTCTCTCTCTGTTAATTCACTCGGTACAAAACGACATTGATATGTCACTTTGTATTGTTGTTTGGTGTTCATCTCTTTGTATAATGGCTTCACTTCAATTTGAATGTATTTTGTATTTACTTCATTTGTGCCAGATTTTCTTGTTATTGTAAAACAGTTTGTTCGATCTCTATCCTTCGAGCAACTTTCCTTTTGTAATTTATTTTGGATGATATTGATGTATTCTGCATTTTGTCTGATCAGTGCTTTATTCCTAGAATCTTGTTCATTTAAAAGATTGTTATTCTTTGATTGTTCCTTTTTGTATTCAAGATAGAAGTAAACTGCCATAAATGTACCCACAAAAATCAGTAATAACATACTAATTGCCAAAAAGTAAATCAACATTTTTACTTTTAACAAACAAACAAAATTACTGTAAAATACTTTATATGACTTCATCCTATTTAAATGGATAAGGTGTTGAGGTGATCTTCTTGACCTGGAAACTCTTCAGAAATGGACGGATTTCGAAATCTAAGCGACGATAAGTCGAGTAAAACTGGATTTCCATCGTACCGTCTTCTTTATTCATTCGCATTTTATGAGGTCGATCATTACCTGCCCCAAATAATAGACTACTTTTCAATAAATCACCTGGACTAAATGTACAAGTATACACCATATTAAATACACTATTGTTTTCAGGTTCAAAGACTGGATCTGCCACAACTCGTGTGTACTTATTCTTGAAACGATCGATTCCATCAGTAATACTTACACGAAAACAATCCGTTCTATTCCCATGTGTTAAACATGTTTCTCTGGTGAGTGGTTTGGATTGATTGGAAACTACAACCATGAGTAATCCTATAAACAACATGAATACAAACCCAAGAATAATCAAGATGATAATAAAATTTGTTCTATTCATATCCTCTCTTTACTTCTACAATTTATTTTTTGTTTGAAATTATTTGGGTAATTGACGAACGATACGCATTGCTTGTGCATGTTTGTATTCATCTTCACTTACACGCATAAACACCTCATACAAATTTTCAGCATTAGGTAAATAATCAATCGACTCAATAGTAGGTGACATCATCAATAATAAGTCTTTATTATTCTCACAAAACTCATCATAAGTATCCACAGCATGAAGTTCGAGCAACTCACTGAATAAATAAGCGTATTTTGGGGTTAACATAAACAATACCAAGAGTATTATATAATAGGCAACCGCACCATGACGAGCTAAGAATCGATTCCACCATAATGAATCACCACCTAATGATTCCATGATTCGTAAATGGTAAGTCTCATTTGCTTCTTCGTCATAATGTGCTTTTTTCAAACCACTACCAGTTTCCCACCACCCTAATGTCTCATACAAATGTAAAATAGCTACATATGAAAAATAGGGCATCCTTGCGATTGTTTCTAAAAACCAAAAACGATCAATTGGTTTGTCTTTAAAAATAAAATCTAGAAACCAACAAATAACATAGTACAACATCATCATAATGCGTGGACAATCAATCTGTTCTCTAGCTAATTCTCGTTTCCATATATTGTCATCATTCAAGGTAAATTTCTTGATATTATTACGCATCCTACGAATTTGGTTCAGTTCCTCTCGATCAAACACATTATTATATGGATCTTTCCGATATCCATATTTCTGTCTCATTTGTAACTCTTTATGAAAATGCTCAAATGTAAACTCAAATATGGATTTGGGAATACGATCATTCTTCTTGTCGATGGTTATATATGGTTTATATCCATAATCGACGGCTTTCGATATACAATGAAGTTTGTGTCTGACTGTTTTACTCCTAGTAAGCATAGTTTTATTGTCGTTATTCAACGGGATAAAGGTGTTCATTTATGAAACTATGGTTTGTATTATTTTAAATCATTTCATCATTACTAAAATAGGATAATATGTTCTTGAAAATAGCCATGATATCTGTGTAGTAATCTAAGGTGGATATAACAAGATCTCCATCATATTCTTTATTGAAGTTTAAATAGGTATCTACGATAATGTAAAGAGAAAAGAGAGCAATGGATGCTAGTTTTACATATTGTCTAGTCTTTTGTTCTACTGTAAAGAATATCATATACAAATAGACTATCAGCATAGTAATAGAATATATTGACACAAGTAACATCAGTGGTGTGATATTAACATTGTATTTCAAAATGAAAAATCCAACAAGCACCATAGTTACAAAGATAAATACAGTATAAAATATCGCGGAAGCGATATCCTTCGCACTAGCAAATTTCAAGAACACTGAGAGAATAAATCCATTAATAACAGAGAACATACAAAACATGATAAAACGGATGGGTAATGGTATTTGGGTAAATTGCATGGCAAATAGGAGTCCAATCATCACAATAAACCACAACCATTTATAGCTTATTTTTTCATTTCGCATATTATTTGCAGTGAATCCAGTCAATGTTAATTGAAATCCTAAGTGTAGTAATGTTTTCAAAAAGAAATTGTTCATTGTATAAAGTACTTTTTTACTTATTACTTACATTAAAGAAATCTAACATAGACTTGTTGCCATTCGTTTTGGCTTGAAGTTGATTCAACAATGGTTTGAAACACAAGTCCTCTACTTCATTCATACGAAGTGTATTCCATTTCTCTTGTGCCTTCTTTTCATCTCCTTTCTTTTCCGTAATCAATAGCTTCATTTTACGATCATAGTAGTATGGATCGTGCTTCTTTGTATATCCAGGAATCGTCTCCAAGGTCAATGCGAGGAGTTGACTAACAGGTTTCATGATTTGATTTGAAATATAGAATGCGTAATCAGGATTTATATCATGTTCCCTGATATAAGAAGGTGTCTCAATCTTGTCACCTTGCAAACAGTCCTTATTCTTATTCACAATATATACATAAGGGATTCTGTCATTTACTTGAGGTTTTGAACCAGGATCTCGTTCTCCCATACGGTCTGCCAATACTTTATGTGCAATCTTTGTAGGATCTTTATACTCACCTTTCAGTGTTTTGGTGATCACAAGTTGCTCTAATGGAAACTTGCCATCCACCAAATCTTTCAACTCATCTTTCAGAAAATGAACCGCTTTTGTGATGTTTGCTTCATTCAAAATGATATCAATGATACCACCATATACATGTTTTACAATATTCGCATTGTCTCGTCGTTTCAATACAATTCCCATGGATTTTTGTTTAAACTTGTTCACATCATGCTCATACAAGTTACCAACATACTTCTTTTTACTAAGAATTACAAAAGGATAGAAGGTTTTTTCATACTCAAGATCATGTGGTGCTTTCAAACAAGCCTTCTTGAATTCAGCACTTGCCTTACAAGACAAATCAATACTCTTTTGTAATGCTTCTTTACCTGTCAAGCCTTCTTTTTCATTCAATCGAAAACTCACAAAGATTGAATCAGTATCCCCATAAATTACATTCACATCATAATGTTTTTCCATAAAATCTTTCGCCTTCAAGATTAGATTACGACCAGTTGCAGTGGTTGAAGCTGCTAACTCTTTCAAATACACTGGACTCGTCTTGGCACCAACTTGTCCATATAAACTATTTGCGGTGACCTTGTACGCCAATTGTAAACCATCCAATACTGCCTTCATGAAATCATTGTACAAATCTTCGATCTTTTCAATTTGATTCTTATCGATACAGACATCTCCGATGTTTATTGTGGTTTCAGATTCACTCATCAACCCAGTGAATACATCTCCATTCTTAAGGGTTACCTTCTTTTCAGTAGCTCTTTTCCTAGTTGCTTTTCTTTGCTTCAACAAGTTCATGAGAATGCGAGGTAAAATTCCTTTGGTTCCATCAGGAAATTGGGCGTACCTACAAGTTTTTTCACCCACCTTTTTCATAACCTTCTTCTTCGTATCTCCAATTCCCTCAAACACATCATAAGTGATATCTACATATTCAATTCCAGGTAAGTTATCATACTTATCATCCAAGACAAGACTATCATGAGATATATTTTCAGAAATCATACTTGAAGGATATAGTGAAGCATAATCCATCACAGAGATTGGCTCATTTACATAAATGCCTGGTTTTGGGGTTAGAACAATTGCACCTTCATACCCATCATCATCTTCATTCTCAACATAGTCACTAGCAAACTTGTTGTTAAGAGTAGGAATCAAGATGTTATCAAGCCTACATTGCTTAGCGACAAGACTAAAGATTTTTACACCTTGTCCACGCATGAAGATGTATGACAGAGGAACACAACATACATTTGACATACCCAAGTTATTAGCAACGATTTCAAGCTTAATGATTAACAAATTACACAAAGCACAATCTTGAACACAATACTTTGCGATCCTTGCTCTATCCGTGCTAGTACCTTTTTGGCATTGAAAGATCTCATTCGGAGACACATCATCTTTCGCGAGACCCCACTTTTTGAAAGCATGAATTACAGGTTGACATGAATCATCTACAACAATGATGTTGTTTTCTGGATCAATTTTAGTGACCATGTATTTTTGAGTTACATCTTCATTCTTTAGATGAATGAATGATTGCTCCTGGATTCCGAGAAGGTTGTCTACTTTAAGTTGATTCCCATCAATGTTCTTAATGCTTCCTTGAATGAAGTGGGAAGCAACATTATCCAACTTGTAACTATCTAGATTATGGTCTCTTTGTACCACTTTCATCAAATCAATCAATACTCGTCCTTCCATGTCGATAAAGTGTAAGAAGTTATCTCCTAGAGCAGATGAAGATAGTGACTTATGAACAATTTCAGAAACATGATTCTTGTATCTACCAAGTTGACAGAATGCCTTACGACATCCGATTTCTACAGAGCGATCATACATGAATTGAAAATCAAAACCAAAGATGTTATAACCAGTAATGATATCTGGATTCATAGATTGGATTAGTTTAGTCCATTCAAGTAGGACATCAACTTCAGTCTCACACTGAATCACATCCACACCAGGAATATCATCACATGTATCAAGAGTGATGATATGTTTATAAAAGCAATTCATATCACCATAACGATGGAAAGTGGTACCAATTTGAATAACAGAGTCTCCTTCCACTTCAGGAAAGTTTTGACTGAGGATATTATTGATTTGATTGAACACGCTTTCTTTTTCATCATTTATTGGTTTATTTTTATCATTATTTCGTAAGGGTTGTTTGAATGCATTCTTGAAACGAGTACATTCATCTTCATCTTCATATATCTCTTTGAAATGTTTTTGTGTATTTATATCAGTGATTACGATATCGTACAAGGTGTCAATGATTCGGATGATTTGTTTTTTTGTGACTTTTCGATTGGTTTCCTTGAAGTAAATTTTACTATAGTATTTTTCGATTTCAGGAAAATATTGAACTTCAAAGATATGGAATAGGCTTTCTTTGATAAATCTTTTGATATCAATAGGATTTGCTTGTTTGAATTGAGAGAATGCTTGGATCATTTCACGAGTTGTTTTTTCATATTTTTTGATCGCCAATGGAAAATCACCATGACTACTCGTACATTCAATATCAAAACTCGCAACGATCAATGGAGAGATTCTTTCTTTGGTAGGAAGGCTTTCCACATTAGACCATTTAATGGCCAAATCATACTTACAATTGGTCTTATGTACTTTATTTCGAAAACACTTGCTCGGATCTATCTTAATCCATCCAGAAGGATTGATATTCTTACAATGAAAGAATCGGATGAATGGTTCAATATTGTTTTCATAGAGTTTGTACTTAAGCATTCGCTTACATATGGGTACTGATTTTGATAAATGCTTCACACAAAACTTCATGGCCATTAGATTGGTGAAAGTGATTCGAATGAAGGGAAATGCTTTGTTGTTTGTGAACCCCCACATATCTTTCTTCGCCATCACTTTCAGGCTTTTTATAGAGTCTTTTAACTTGAAAGGTAGTACTCCAATCAAATGAGATTCGAGTTGTTTCAATTCATTTGGAATGATTTTGTGTTGAGGCTTGATATAAAAATATGGGGTAAAATCAGTGATCGTCAAAGCGACACTCTCTTTATTTTCATTCAACCCAAAAGCCTTGATAATGTACTTTTTAATAATAGTTGGTTCAGCTGATTCATCATCCTCATCCTCGATTTCAATGTCGAAATCTTCAGCCCTCCAATCTAAAGTTTGTATTTCCATAATATATTGATTCGAATTATTATCTTAAAGTAGAATCAATTTTTTTATATTTTAAATAACCAATAGGGTAATCACACATGAATCTCGCCGAAGGATTCATTTTAACAATCATGATCGTTTTAATCATATTTTACATTCAATATCAAAATGTTGAAGTCGAATATGTTGTTTCCAGTGTAGATGGAAAAGCATATCTTGTGAAGAACTTACCTGACAAAAAAGATGCTGCGAATTTGCTCGCTAAATTGAATAGAACACTTCAGAAGCTTATCCTGAAAATGAAAGAGAAATATCCAGATAGTAAGGATGTGGAGCGTTTAGAGAGTAATTTCAGTCCAGATAGTTTAAGCGAAGGCACTGAATCATCGAATTATACCTCTTACTCCGTAAACAAAGGTGAAAAGATTGTATTTTGCTTACGATCTCGTGATGGAGAAGATAAATTGGTTCCATTAAATGTACTTAAGTATGTTGCGATACACGAACTCGCCCATCTTATGACTAAAGAGATAGGTCATCCACCGCCTTTCTGGGAAAACTTTAAGCTCTTGTTACAAGTAGCGATTGATGAGGGTTTGTATAAGCATACAAACTACACAAAAAAACCAGTAAAATATTGTGGAATGACGATTAAGTCTTCGGTGATTTGAGAAGGAATCTTGAATCATAGATTATCTATTATAAATATAATAGATTAACATGGTAGAGTTATGTTCCAATCTCTCAGATGAACGCATGGTTATTGTAAACCGTTGGTATGATTTATCGAAACATGATAAATATATTTTTGTAGACCAGAAAGGTACTCTCAAAGAGAAAGACTTCAAAACAGAGGGTACAGACAAGATCCATTTTTCAAAAACATCAATCTATATGGATGATAATATCAAAACACTTCGTCATAAACTATCCAAAGAGATCAATGTACCTGATAATGAAATATTTCTTTTTACAGCTATTCCGATCATTTCACAACGCAAGGAAACAATTTTTCAATCGTTTCTTGACAAAGTGTTCTCGAATCGCTCACAAATATTCACGCGGGATTTCAATATGTACTTTCAAGATACATTCAATATTACCAATAAAGACTCAAATGAAAAGTACCCTATAAAATTTAAAGAAGATACTGAAGTTATCGTGAGGTCAGATATCAATATTCAAAAGAAGGTGTTAAAAGAAATCAAACAAATCAATGTGTGTTTGTCTTTTGAGTTATTGAATAGCAAGAAATCAAGCATTCCGTTTATAATGAATCCTTATAACGCATTATCCAATGAAGATCGTGTCATGTATAAACGAAACATCATATATGATTTTAATGACTTGAAAGATTTGTATTCATTCCAGGTTCCCAAAGATTTGGAGATTCATATGGTAATCAAGGATGATATTTCTTCTTTTGGAGGCAAATATTTTACCGCGAAGAAAGATCTTGTGTATGATTTATATTTTCCATCTGAAGTGATTACGATTAATGATAAGAAATCAAAATTAATCAACGAAATTGATGTAATGAAGAAAAACATCAATATCTATGATTTCAAGAAGTTATCGGAAAACAATTTGTGCTTTGTGACTTTTTGTAAATTCATAAATACAGACAAGTCCTCCATAAACATAAGAAGATTGTTCAATACTTTCAAAACAAGACTGGATATTCCTTTCACCACGATGAAAACAAAACGAAAGGATTTTTACTATCGTTTGTATAAACATAATCTGCATGATTTGGTTGAGCGACCAATGTTTTATAAATGGATTGAAAATGAAAGAAAGAGTATTGTGTCTCGAAAGAATGATCAATTTACAATGAAGATTCGATTCAAAGATACAAAGGCTTATGCGTCGATTGTTATTCGTGAAAATGGAGAGTATACATTTGGAATCAATTTAACTGGTTTACAAATTCCCTTTAGTGAACTCTTAACATTTATGAGCGAATTGAACCAAGGAGTATTGAAAGACATTGGAGTTGCACCAATGGTGATCAACCAAAACTTGCTGATCGAAGATCTTAAAATGACTACGATGGTTACTACCAAGACCCCCTTACGAAGCATATCAAACCTTAAAAAATCATTTGATAATAATCCTTTCTTTAATATGATTCGTGGAAGCAAAGATGATAATTCCTTTTTGCTTCGTTATAAGCGAGTCTCTGAATTCAGTAAAATGGATAATATAAGTGCATTCATTTCTAATAAGATCCATTTGCCTCCGACTGAACTCATTTCTGAGATGATGAATGAATTTTCATTAGATGAAGATACTGCGACCACAGAGTATAATGAAAAGAAAGATACTATCAAGCTGAAAATGATTAATGAAAATGGAAAATCTAAATATGTGGCAAAATATAACGAAGGAGTCATTGTAGAAGTGAAGATTGTCAATCAAAATCAATTTCAAGTGAATGTAAACAGAATGACTAACCCATTATATCACAACAACATTATAAGGACATTGATTTTGTTGAGTTCCCAATTGAACATTGGATTTGACTTACTGATTAATCAATCTGTTCGTAAAGCATTAGAAGATTATGAAGACGATTCTTCTGAAACAAATGAAGATATCACATTAGGTATTTTGAATGACATGTTAGACAAGAATGATGACAACAATGATGCTGGTGATGATGATGATGATGACAACGAAGAGGATGACAATGAATCGATTGCTTCATTTGATTCTTTGATGGAGGATGATGAAGATATTCCAATCATTGATGAAGATATAGAGATCAAGAAACCAACGGAGGAGTATATAACACTTATAAACAAAGATGTAACTGAAAACATTAAACCGGAAGAGTATACTAATTTATCAAAGTCTGAATTGCGTAAGTATAGTTCAAGGTTCATTCTTAATCAGTTGAAATCTGCAGATAAAGATTTGTTTTTACCAGACTATGCAACTAGATGCCCCATTATTGATAAGAAGATGCCTGTTGTTTTAAACAAAGTAGAAAAAATGCGAATCGATGCGAATCACAAAGATTCTTATTCAGGATTTATTAAGACAGGTAGTACAGAAGAGTTGAAACATAAAAACTATTTCATATGTCCTATGGTATGGTGTCCAATATCAAGAACAAGTATCACTTATGAGGAATTAAAAAAAAATAAAGGTAAATGTCCTCCACCTTATGAGGAGACTCCAATCTCATTTCATAAAGAGGGTATCAAGAAGAAGGAAGGGGATTATTACAAATACCCTTATTTGATGAATAAAACATTTCATAAAGATGGTAAACAAATGGTATGTTGTGGGTATAAGAAGAATGATGATGTATTATTTGATGAAGATGAAGAAGAATTTATAGACAAAACCCAACGCGATTCAAGTAAAGAAAAGGCTGAAGAATATAAGAAGGATCGTTATATCAAACGAAGTGCACATATTCCAATTGAAGAGGATCGATTATCAACATTACCCTATGATCTTCATACATTAATGAATCCGAATACCCCGATCGATGAATGTTCTGGATTCCGAAATGATAAGAAGAACGGATGTTTCCTGAGACGAGGTTTGAACAATGATGCGGTACTGTACAATAATCAAAAGTTCCTTCAAGCATTACAAAAAACTGTACAAAACCCACAGATCAATTCAATCAAATCATTTGTTCAACATATAGTAGATCAATTGACCTTGTTTGAATACATACAATTGAATGGAGGTTACACTCTTAAGACATTCATGAAAAAAGATCCAACGCTATTTGAAACTTTTAGATTAAACTTCCTTGCGAACAAAGAATACATTCAACGAATGAATCTTAAAGACATACAAGCATTTTTGGAGGCGAATGAAGAATTACAGAACAACGGTTCATACATTGAGCAGATAGTTCAAAGAGAATTCTTAATCTACTGCTCATGGATCAATTTCAAAAACTATATCAAAGATCATTCAGTAAACAAGGATCCAGAAACCATTCTAGATCTTATGAACATGAAATCAGTCAATTCTAAAGGCATTCAATACATTATTATTGATATGGATAATGAAGATATGATCTATATGTTGTGTCCAAAATACATCAAACGATGCTTTGATAAAAATAAACCATTTATTGTGCTTTTAAAAATTCAAAATCATTATGAACAATTGATCAAGTATACAAATGATAATAAATTGTTCAATCCATTCCAAGGAACTGACATCACAACAGAAGTATTAGTCAACTTGTACACAAATAATTGTGAATGTACTCAATCTATTATACATACTATTCCAAATGAACATGATCTGGTGATTGATTATAGTTTACAAATCATTGGTTCTTATGATAGTGAAAATAAAAGATTTTCTAGACTTTCTAAATATGAAACCATACAAAACATCAGTAATATGAAACATAAGATTCGATATGTAGAAACCATTCAACACAAAGATATTGATTCTGTAAAGGTATTAGAAGACTTGAAATTGTTTGTAGGATATGAGGAAAAGGATAAGCGTGTCAAGAAGTTGCACAAATACTTGAAGAATGAACGAAAATATAAGAACTATTTGAAAGAGGTGTTTGACAAAAAGAATAATTCCACTTCATTCCGAAAGAAGTATATATTGATTATTCATGAGTTAAACCCATTGTCTGAAGATATTAAAGTGGAAGATATGAATGCTTTATTGGTAGAACATCTTGGAGAGAATGATTTTAGTCTACGCGCATCTCTCGAGATTATTAAAAAGAGTTTAGATGTGATTGAGAACATGATGTATGAAGAGCCAATTATTGATCAACAGAATGAGTATTTGTTTGATAAAATGGATATGTTAGAAAGCACGGTATTAGATTCATATGATAAATCAAATAATCCTTACAAAGTGTACAATAACTCCTTAGAAGATTTGATAGAACAATATACTGTACAAAACCCATCATTAACCCCAAAACCCAACCCATTAGTTATTACATTATTCAAAGTTACACCAGATGAGATCTATCGTAAAAATTTGTTAGAACAAAACATGAAAGGTCTTGAATTATCTATCCGAGATACATTCGATCAAATATTGATAGATCGATTCAAACTCCAAGCGTTCACTATAGATACCAAAAACAAAGAAGCATCCTTTTGGATGACATTGAATGGAATGAACAAGAGTAATCAAAGTATGAATGATCCTGCATATAAATGGGGTGTATTAGAAATAGTTCATATTGTCAAACAACTTAATAGTGGACTTATCCTATTAAGCAAAACGAAGAGTGATCCATTAGACAATCAACTAAAGATTGTTAATAATATAGAAATTCTCATTCATCATCCAGATCAGTACATGATCATTGTGTATCGAAAGAAGACAAATTCATTCCATTTTGTAATGAACATCAACTCTCAGACACTCATTCATAGACGAGAAAACCTAAGCGAAAAAATGAATATGTACATTGATAAACGAAATGTGCCTCCAAAAAGCAGTCACAAGAAGTTTTTGAATGAATATTACAACGCAATAGGGTGATTTTTCAGTTTTAAAAATGATTTAAAATGGTTCTATGATGTAAGATATAGGATAAGATGCTTGTTATTAAAAGAGATGGCTCTACTGAAAAAGTATCCTTTGACAAGGTGCTTCGACGAGTAGACAAACTATCTCAAGATCTAACGATTAATGGTACAGAGATTGCTCAAAAAGTGTGCTCTTTGATTTATGATGGAGTGAAGACTTCTGAATTGGATGATTTGACTGCACAATTGTGTAGTTCATTAATTGCGGAGCATCCTGATTATGGAGTGCTTGCCGCTCGTATTACTGTAAGTAACCATCAAAAGAAGACATCTCCTTCTTTCAGTGAAACGATTGAGACATTGTACATGAATGATTTGATTCATGAGGAGACATATGATGTAATGATGCAACACAAGGAAAAGTTCAATACATATATTGATTATGATAGAGATTATGTATTTGATTATTTTGGATTCAAGACATTGGAAAGGGCATACTTGATGAAGTGTAAGGGAAAAATAATAGAACGACCTCAACATATGATCATGAGGGTTGCGATTGGGATTCATGGGTATGATGTGAAAGAGGTTTTGGAGACTTATGATGCGATTTCACAAAAGTATTTCATTCATGCTACACCAACACTTTTCAATTTTGGAACTCCAAGACCACAAGGAAGTAGTTGTTTCCTGATGCATGCGAATGATGATTCGATTACAGGAATTTTTGATTCGATTAAGGAGGCTGCTTTGATTTCAAAGTATGCAGGTGGTATTGGTATTCACATTCATAATATTCGAGGAAAGAATAGTTATATTCGAGGCACAAATGGGAACTCTGATGGGATCATTCCTATGTTGCGAGTTTTCAATTCGACTGCTCGGTATGTAAATCAGTCAGGAAAGCGGAATGGTTCCATAGCAATCTACTTGGAACCATGGCATTCAGATATTGAAGGGTTCATGGACATGCGCAAGAATCATGGTAACGAAGAGGAAAGAGCAAGAGACTTGTTTTATGCGCTATGGATTCCTGATTTGTTTATGGAAAGAGTGAAGAATAATGAAAAGTGGTCATTGATGTGTCCTGATACATGTAAAGGGTTGAGTGATGTTTATGGAGATGAATTCAAGGCTTTGTATGAGGACTATGAGTCCAAAGGAATGTATGTTCGACAAGTGGAAGCTCAATATATATGGAGGAAAATTTTGGAAAGCCAAGTAGAAACAGGTACACCATATATGCTTTACAAGGATGCAGTGAATCGCAAAACGAACCATAGTAATCTAGGTATCATTAAGTCATCTAATTTGTGTACAGAGATTTGTGAGTATACATCACCTGATGAGATTGCTGTATGTAATCTTGCTAGTGTATGCCTAGCATCTTTTGTGGATAAAGAAAAGAAGCTATATGACTTCAAGAAGCTACACCATTATACCAAGATCGTAACCAAGAATCTTAATAAGATTATTGATAAGAACTTTTATCCACATGAAAAAGCGAAACATAGTAACATCAAACATCGTCCGATTGGTATTGGTGTACAAGGTTTGGCGGATACTTTTATTCTAATGAGATATCCCTTTGATAGTCAAGAGGCTAAACAATTAAACAAAGAGATTTTTGAGACGATGTATCATGCATCTTTGGAATGTTCTATGGAAATATCTAGAAAGCGTGCAAAACAATTTCTGGAAGACGATGAGAACCAGAAAGAAACCTTTGTAAACATCAACTCAACCAAATCAGTGCTACATCGAACAGAGGATGAACAGAATAAATTGACAAAGTATCTAGGTGCGTATTCGACTTATGAAGGAAGTCCTATCAGCAAAGGGGTTTATCAATTTGATATGTGGGGTGTGAAAGTAACAGATTTGCTATGGGACTGGAGTACATTGAAAAAGGACATTGAAGAATGGGGGGTTCGTAATAGTCTTCTATTAGCACCGATGCCTACTGCAAGCACTTCTCAAATCATGGGTTTTAATGAATGTTTTGAGCCAATCACATCTAATTTGTACAAGAGAAAGACTCTTGCTGGTGAATTCATTGTGGTTAATAAGTACTTGCTTAAAGATTTGATTGAATTGAAGCTATGGAATAAGGATTTGAAAGATGAGATTATTATTAACGAGGGAATGATTGGTAAGATTGATAAAATCCCAGAGGACATCCGATCATTGTATAAGACAGCTTGGGAATTGAAACAAAAAACAATCATTGATATGGCGGCGGATCGTGGTGCGTTTGTGTGTCAATCACAAAGTATGAATCTATTCCTAGAGAGTCCAGAATATAATAAGATGACCATGATGCACTTTTATGCTTGGCAACAAGGTTTGAAAACAGGTATGTATTATTTGAGAACAAAACCGAAAGCAAACACTCAACAATTTACTATCGACCCAAAAAAGAAGAATGTAAACAAACCACCAACTTCACAACCACAGCAACAGTACGAAGAGGATGAAGTATGCGAGTCTTGCTCTGCCTAAACGAGTCTTGCTCTGCCTCCTAAGTAAAAAAGAGTGGGCTAATCTTGAAAATATTTTCACGGCATACAAAGCATGTAACACTCATTTTCTGAGAACATTCTTCACAATACACATGACCACATGGTAGTGTAAAATGTGTGCATTCATTTCGCAAACATATTGGACATGAATGCTTATTTAATTTTGCCACGGTAAATACTTGATTAATGCTATTTATCTTATCCACTGATTTTTCATAATCATCTTTGTGAGATTCAGATTCAATACTTGTGTATTGGTCTATGTTATCTAAACATACTGTGATCGTAGATTGAGTTGTTTCAATATTAGTCATAATCGCTTTGTATTTCGGATTACTTTCCAAGTAATTGGATGCTACAAACTTTTGAATATCATCCATGTTTGTGATCATTTGTTGTAATTTTTCTTTCAGTTTATTGTTTTTTCTGTCTAAACGATCAATTTCTTGGTTGATATGAGATACATTAAGTACTTCTTTGTTGTACACTTTCAATGTTTCTTGAATGACTGTGTTTAAATGATTCAAATCAACAAGTTGATCATCACATAACTGATCACTATTTGTATGTTTTTTTTTATCCTTAGAGGATATTTCATACGATTCACTTAATTTGTCAATCAGAGAAAAATCATACATTTTTTTAAACAAACATTATTTTCATTACTGGACTAAGACATAACGGAAAACCTACTAAGTTTACATAGACCTTTTTTAAATATTCAAAGTCTTTTTGGCTTTTCTTGAATTTCTTCTTTTTTCGGTAGAACCTAAGATACTATCATTAAATTCTGAAATTTCAGAATGACTAGCGGTACTAATGGTCTCCAAACGATTATTTTGCATTTCACTGGTAATTATATCACTTTCTAAATCATTAATAATGCTATCAATATTGCTTGGTCCACGCATTTGGTGTTTTTGTGGTTGATTCGAATAGTTTGCTGGTTGAGGTGGAGCATTTCCTCCAAACATACCAGAAAACATTCCAGCCATACCAGTTTTGTCATTTTGAGCCATTGTATTTGCGGTAGCGGAAGCAAACTGTTTCATGAGATTAGGATTACTTTTCAATACATCATCCATGTTGGGCAATGAGGAACGGAACATCGTTTTAGTCAAATGGAACATGAACGCACTTCCTCCAAGAGTGAGAAGAAGCTTCAATTCTGGAGCCATCTTGCTCTTTGACTTGTATTTTTCATGAAGTTCTTCAAATACCTCATCATAATCATTTAGATTGTCATGAACATTCTCAGACCAACCATCGAGTTTCACATCAAAAGGGTCAAATTTAGTATTTAAAAACTCAACACCAGTAATACATGCCATCATCATCTTTTGTTGAAATTTAATGCTCGCATCAATCTCACGATCTTTCTTAATTCTCTCCATTTCTATCTTCATCTCATCTAAAGAGTTTGATAGTGTAAATTTCTTAGGAACATAAAAACCCTTCTTTTCCATTCTTTCAAATTGGTATAATATGGATTTCTTTTCATTTTCAATGTCTTCTGGAGAGCGATATACGACTTGTGGTTGAAAGTATGTGTTTGTGTTTCGGTTCATGTTTTGAGGTTGTTCCTCTTCTTCTGATTCATCCTCATCATCATCCTCATCGTCGTCGTCCGATTCAAAAAGATTCGATTCATTATCTTCTTGTTTAGATGGTTCATGGATTTCAAAGGACTTTTCTGAAGAGGACTGACGCTTCGCATTGTTGTTCAATAACAAATCAATGCCCAAATTAGAAACATCCAGTTTAGGTTGAATATAACTATTCTCATTCCTAGACATTTGGTCTTGAGCAGTCATTTGAATATTTGGTGTTCCATTAGGATTCATATCACTCATTTGAAATGTATCAAATTGGGATTCCTTAACTAAATTCATTATAGTTAAGCATTAATAAGAAACTTTAAGTAGATTAAAAACGCATTTGTACTAATCAAAAATTTATTTATAAATTAACCCAACGATACTATATATCTAGATATGTCTAGCCCTCTTTATATTAAGAAGCTTGATGCCAATGCAACTCTTCCTACTCGCGGATCATCTGAGGCAGCAGGATATGATATGTATTCTATGGATAGTGTAACCATTCCACCATTTGGTCGTACACTTGTATCCACTGGAATTGCGATGACTGTACCTCATGGTACTTATGGTCAACTCGCGCCTCGTAGTGGTCTTGCTGTAAAAAAGGGTATTCATGTAGGTGCTGGAGTGATTGACCGAGATTATACAGGTGAAGTTAAAGTTCTTCTCATGAACCTTTCAAGTGAACCTGTAGAAGTAGAAGTGAATGAGCGTATTGCACAGCTTATTCTGAAGAAAATTGAAACACCTGAAGTGGTGGAAGTAGAAGAACTGACTGAAACTCTACGCGGTAGTGGTGGGTTCGGTAGTACTGGTTAAATGTACAAAATATAAACCTTGAAGTAATGTATCAGCTAAATCATCCTTTTTCTTAAATGTTTTGAAGAATGCTAAATGCTCTTCAAGATTTTTATATTCCAAGAATTGTTGAGTATATAGAATGGATGCTTCTTTATTCCATTTATATTTATTGGAAGGAGCAGTTTTACAAATGATATCAGGACAGTTATATGATTTCATGAGAGCTTCAGCATTCTTTATCTTATTTCTCGCATTGATGTTATGAACATCGATGTTTCTCTGTAATAACACCTTTTGATATTGAAAATAGGTATGTACAATCACTTGAACTGTTTTCATAATTGGGTTCTTTAATGCGGGTTGATTTTCAATCACTACATAATCAAGCTCAATATCCTTGAAATGGTCATGGAGTTTCTTCAAAAGAATGCTTGATTGATCTGATTTGTTGGACGAAGATATATCCAATACATCCCATTCTTTTATTCGAATGATATCCAAGATCTTGTCAAATTCAAAATAACAGTATGCGAGATTCTTAATGCCAATATCAAAAGACAATATATACATATGTTGCTCTATGATGTCAATCTGTAATTTCTTTTAAATGTTTTCAATTCATAAATCCAGTAATTATCATGTAAGATATCATGGTGAATAGATTTATCATATACTTTTTTGTACAAAGTATGTAAATTCTTTTCATAATATCCTAAGATGTACATGCTTATCAGTTCTTGATTATTTTTTATGAAAGACACGGGTAATGATCGTAACATATCAACACGAATGGTAGATGTATAGCTAGGACATTTTATTAATGATTTGGATTCATTATCATATAATACATAGTTATTGTCAATCAATAAGATATGTTTTAACGAGTCCATATTTGATAATTTATACTTCGATTTCAAAATCTTGAAGAGTTCTGGTTTCAACTTGTTTAATGATTTCATAAAATGACCTGACTTTTGATCAAATATACAGTCACTTCTAGAGAAGATTCGCTTATTGAAACGGATAGTACTAGCTTCTTCTATAACTTTGATGATATATTTAGCCCAATCATCATCTGATGCTGTATATACAAAGAATTCCACATTTGGAAATCTAGATCGCATCTTATTAATGAAAGTGCGAAACTGAGGTCTCAACAATCCTTTCATAAAGTCTCTTTTGAGTTGATCCCTATTTTGCTTTAATTTACTTTTCGTTTTGTCATTTAGATAAGATATAAAGTTATATTCATCTAATTGAGGCTGAATATTTCCTTGTATTGTGTGATCTAAGTCTAATAAAATAATGAAAGGGTCTTTCTTTGATATTGAAATCATTATTATATTTCTCCGAAAAAAAACCTGAATTATATATTAAATATATATTAAATGGATACTAATATGTTAATTGTTTTAGGCATTGTAGCTATCATTATCATTTTCGCTATCATTACATTCGTGGTTGTTGTAGTTTTTAAAGAAGAAGAGACTGACTTGAAAGAAGAGTCCGAGAACCAAGGAATATTCACTAGATTCTTCAATTTCATAACTTCAAACACATCCAATACAAGTAGTTAAATGGTCAACTATCATAAATCAATCAAAATAAATATGTCTATAAAATAATATATAGGACATAATGATCTTTTTTTCGATTAAGTTTTTATTTTACATCTTCATATTTGTATTTACAGTATATGGTGTTATGAGCTTTAACTCGAAGTTTATATCTAAAACCGAAAATTTTACTGAAGACTCAAAACATAATCCATCCGATATTATTGTTGAAGATAATGAAGATGATTCTAAAGAATTAGAACTTACGAAACCATCTAAAGACAGTTCATCTACTCGTCCCTCTTTAGACGGTTCTGTAATTTCAACCAAATCAATGTCTTCTGTATTGTCCGAAGAGATGATTGGAGAACTGTCCACGAAAATCGAAGATAACTTCAAAATTCTTAAAGAAAGCTTAACCAAACAAATGGATAGTACAAAAGAAATCATTGATAATAGCATCAAAGAGTTCATGCATCAAGATACAATTGAATCCCCTCATAAAAAAGAATCGCTGACCCCCAAAAAACCGAAACCAACCCTACCTTCTGTAAGAAGTTTTGAAAGTGAAGAAATGGTTTCTGATGTAGAAGCAAGTGAAGATGAACTTAGTGATGATGAATCTGAGGAAGAGTACACTGAAACCTTCCAAGACCCATTATTGTATGAAGGCGTAACCTCACCTTATTGCTTGAATTGTTTTGCTATTTAATACTCTTGGTAATTGTTTGTATAGCGTTGATCTGGTTCTACATAGTTAATTTTTAAGAATTTGAAAATATCCTTTTCAGATTTTAGGTTTTTAATCTTCTCTGAATTTTCATCCATCAATCCTTTCTCATTCAAACGATATCCGAGCTGCTTAGCACGCTCCCTCATCTTTACATTGAATTCCTTGCTTCCTGTAAAGTACAAGAGAGCAAAAGCATATTCAGATGCTGGACAAAATAGAATATCTAGTCTTCTTGAAATGGTTCCCTCCACTACAGAATAGGGAAGTTTAGCCATTCCCATAAACTTCTTCTTTCCCAAGGCAAATATCCCATCTTCTTGAATGTATCCTTCTTGAATCAGTACCTGAACGAGATCATTCATATCAAAGTTGGATTTTGTTTTCACAATCAAATCAATATCACCACTTTCCTCTTTATTTCTTCTATAACTTCCTACAAGACTAAATTCTTTGATATCTGGAAACGCCTTATTCATTATGGTCTTGATCATTTGATCATGTTGAATCATTTCACTTCTTGGTATCTTTTGTTGAATATCGAAATGGTATTTGATTCCTTGTTTTTGTTTGGAGTTCAATAAATGTTCATTCTTTAGAAGCTCATCGAATGTAAGAATTCCATGTTCTTCCACTAATTCTTTGGCTTTTACCACCCCAATGTTGTGTATGTTAGCCAATTCATTCATTGCATTAATTTTCTGAAGTGTATCATCACTCTCATCCGTAAGCTGAGGGATGTTCTCCTTATTTTGTATAATGTATAGGACTTTTTCCTTGATTTTCTTTCCAAGATTCAAAGATTCTATATCTTTTGGAGATTTAATAGGTGTTTGTACACTCTTAATTAATTGAAGAGCATCATTATATGCCTTTGCCTTCCAAGTGTCCTTCTTATATCTGTGGAGATTGTACATCTCTTGGAGATTGTGAATGATCAGATCATTAAGACTCATTGTTTTTGATTTTGTTGATGTTTATTTAATAAGGCCAAAAGGTCCAAACAAATGAAACGAACTTTTGGAACTGGGTTTCCTGTGTCGATGTATTCTTGAATAATCTTGGGAAGCTTAAAATCAATTTTTGTCATTTCCTTCCAAACAATCGGGGTTTTCAGATGAATAGATGGAATTTTAATTTCATCTTTGTTTTCATAGCAATCTTTGATGCATAATAGAATGAGTTCAGTACATTCTTTATTATTTTGATGTATACATTCTTCTAGAAATGATGACAATATTTGAATGATATCCTGTGGTGTTTTTGTTAAGTGTTTCGATAGTTCTTCTGACAGATGAAACATGAAGAATACCTTAATAGTAAATATCTTCTTACACTTCGCATTGACTCGATCACAGAAATCATTATAACTCTCCTCTTGGTTCTTCTCATCATCGTTTAATTTAAAAAAGTCTAAATGACAAATACAATCAAAATATTCATTAATGATCTCACTTATACAACTGGATATCTGCTCTTTACCCGAACAATATAAATGAATGATTAAACCTACATACAATTCATGATACACTTTAGAATTCAAACATGTTTGAATGATTTGTTGGACAAATTCCTTTACATCATTCACTTGTACTGCTAATAGTATCTTCCTAAATATGATATTATAGTTTTCTTTTGTCAGTTTATTAAGACAACTAATAAGATTTTTCTTACCAGCATGTATTTCATTATTTGATATGACTTGAGGCTTTTTTATCATTTTTTTAGTATATATCTCGCTTTTCAATGATGGATTGAAGCAACTATAGGTTTCTTTGATGTATTCAAACATAGTCTTGAGCTTTATGTATTCTTTGGAGTTCGCATTGATTGGAAAATCATTATAAAATGATGTTGTGTCGTATCTTACAAAATCCATAACATATTATCCAATTTACCTATTTAAGTATTTATCTGGAAAAAATTTTATATATGTAGAGTATAAAAAAGTATGTTCACCAAAAAAGACATTCCTTACTTGATCCTTGGTCTCTTAGCTATCATGATGACAGTTCTTGTCGTCCGTTGTGTATGTGGAAAAACTTTAAAAGAAAAGATGACTGACGAACATCTTGTATTTTTCTATGCAGACTGGTGTGGTTATTGTAAACAATTCAAACCTCAAGTGGAACAATACAAAGGGATTCCTATTGAATACATTGATTGTACCCAACCAGCTGAAAAAGAACGCTCTCTTATGAAAGAATACTCTGTGTCTGGTTTCCCAGCATTGTTTTACAAATCTGAAACGAAGGTGGTCACCTTCAACAAACCAAGAAGTACCCAAGGTATTGAAGAGTTTGTAAGCGAATGCAGAAGCAGCTAAAGCGTTGAAGCAGCTAAAGGGATCATTTTGACTAATTAAAAAAGTGCTTATGAGTTAATACATAATTCATGAAAAAACTGAATATTTATGAACTTCATGAAGAAATAAAAAAAAAGAAAAATAAAAGGAACCAAAGCTTTGAACATGTATTGGACACATGTCATCGAAAAATTAAAACAGCAGCAACCAAAGAATTGGTGAAAGTATTCTTCGATGTTCCTGAGTTTGTGATTGGATTGCCTGTGTATGATTTGAGTGAATGTATCAAATACATCATGAAGTCTTTAGAAGACAATGGTTTTTTGGTACAATACTATTTCCCTAAATTGTTATACATTTCTTGGGATTTCAATGAGATTAATAATAAAGATAGATTGAATCCAAAAGCACAAATCGCATATGATCCAACGAACACAAGTAAAACGATAATTGAAAATAATAATGCAAACAAGCTAATTATGAAACCATCCAAAATCCAAGTATCCAAGCAATTAGAACATCGTCCAAATGGTAAGTTCATTCTTAACATTGATTGAAAGCCATTCCAAAATTATTTTTATTTGTTGTGTAAATAATACTGAAAAATATCTGTGAGTATATATTAATCAATGAAATATTAATGACTTTAGTTTATACACCTTACACATTATTAGAAGACGCTTGGGGGTCTAATTTCGATAATGATTACAAGAAAAAGAAGAGTAAGAAATCCAGTAAAAAGTCATCCGATCCACTTTGTGAACTATACAACAAACGCTATAAAAAAATTAGAAAGCCATTTTACAACAAGGACTCTGATATGTTAGAGAATGAATACTTTCACCAAGTACATTCATTCAAAGGTGGAAAAGATAACAATATGTATTTTGGATACAAAGATGATGACTTTACTCGTCTTGCGAATGCTGAACGCCAACAAACAAACACTTTAATGATTGATGAAAATGGGCATTGTATTGACACTTACAATACCGTCGACAAGTTGAATAATAGCCCTTCTTCAAAAAGGAAAAAACAAAAAGCGAAACCGAAGAAAAAGGTTACATTCAATATTGAACCTGAAGATGAGGATGACATGTACCTTCAACAAGCAGTATTGAATGAAGAACAAGAAGAAGAAAATATAGATGAAGATGAATATGTGGATATGATTCCTTCTGAAAGTTTTGAAGATATTGTTGATAGTCAACAAAATTCTTTTGATCGTATTTATTCCAATGTATATGAAGAAACAGACGATGAATTAGAATTAGAAGAAGAAGCACCGCCTAAACGAACAGAAAAAGTATGTGAAGAAAACACCATATCCCAAAAATCAATTAGCGAGCTTATTGAAGATGAGATTCGAAAAAACTCCTATTTGAAGTCTCTTCACCGTGATCATCACGCTACTTTCGTGGATGAACGCCAATATCTTGATTTGTTAATGTATATGTTCTCTGGAATTATCCTAATATTTATATTGGAACAATTCATACAAATTGGTATGAAAATGAAAACACCAATTTACTGATTACTGCTGTAAAAATCCAATATTTCTATATAATAAATAATATTGTATGGCAAAAATGATAGATAGTAAAACTGTTTCGATGTATTCACAAATTGCTATTAATTATTTCAACAACAATCGCTATTTAGCTGGATTGGCCATGATTATGTTTAATGTAGGATCTAGATACTTGGTAGTAGACATGAACAAAAACACTGAAAACTTACTAAAAACCAAATTAATGAGACGAATTACACTGTTCTCTATTTTCTTTATCGCGACTCGTGATCTAGTGACTTCATTTGTATTGACTACCGCATTCTTAGTAATGACAATGAATTTGTTTAATGAAGATAGTAAATATTGTGTATTGCCTAAAGGATTCAAAGACAATGTGTATACCGATGAAGAGTATCAGTTTTCAAAGAAGATTATCAAAGAGTATGAAAAGCTTCACAGCATAAAACCTGAAAAACAATTTTGTAATAGTAAATAAAATATGTTTGAAACCTTAGGGGTTGTAATTAATGCATCCTGTATCTTAATATTGTATCTTCTTGTATATACTTTGTTTTATAAATACAATGCGTTTGATTTGAAGGTTGGTGCTTTGAATGATTATGTCGAAATCAATGATGCGAGAATGAAAAACCTTGTGGATGACATCAATGCCAATAACCAAGTTATCAAGAATATTATGTCAGGTAATGGAAACTAATAATTTCTTCTTAAAGATTGCTTTCGACTCCAAATGATGTTTTTAATCCTTATCATCATGAAGTTCATCAAGCTCCATCCAACCATTCATTCAATCATTGTCATGAAAATGATTTCAGTTGCATTAGAGTTCTCCTATCGAAAGATATGTGCACCCATGGATTCATTCTATCATTTTTTTATATCATTGTTCAGCAGTTCTAGCGAAGCATGTGGAACTATACGAACATTGGCTCACCAACTCAATTTTGTTGTGGTCGGAATGATCATGAAGTGGCTTGTAGACACTGTGGAGGGGTTTACGGTGGATTAAGAGAATGAAAGGTTAGAGACATGTAAGTTTTGAGAGGGACCTCCTTTCAAAAAGATGTAATGATCTGCAATATTTTCATTGAGTACATTATCATTATCTTGTGTAAAAGAAACATCCGCATTTAAATTCATATTATAGTCATCCCGATTACGGTGTATAAAGGCTACCTTTGTACTATTTTTTCTGAATTCAAATCGAACTCTAATTGGATTATCATAAATCCATAATTCTCGATCTTGATCCGATCCAGTTACTTTATCGGTATTCCAAAAATTATAAAATTTATTTCCTTCCTTAATGGCATTGAAGTATACACTATTATATCCTCCTCCATGTAAAGTTATTACTTCTGCTGAATAAGGATCATAACTCATTTCACTTATTCTGATATTCTGATTAAGATACGTGTCGAGAGGATGTTGAATATGGTTTTTGTTTTCATTGGGATTATCTGGGTCATCCACATTATTTTGGAAAATTGTTTTAATATTATTAATAATATCAGTCCTTAAAGGATTCATTAATTTACTAGTATCTTTACAAATTCCAATGGACATATCCAAATTCCACGAGTCATCGTGTTTAAATCGATAAAAATTCAAAATAACATATTTGAAATCCAAAGTTCCATCAGCATGATTGTGTATTTTAATACTATCTTGTGGTATCTTAATACCCAATACTCTACCTGTAATATCGAATCTACCACTACTGTGATAGGCGGCATCACCATAACAATCTAAAGTACTACAACTACCGTCAGTTATTCGTGTTAGACTGGTTACGACAGGACTAATACCTGTACGACATTGTGATTGTTCGCAAGAAACAACCAAATTACTATCACTTGTCAAATGATCTACACCATAATCAGACGAGCTTAATGTACACCTAGCATACCCTGTTGGTAATGTTACACGATCTGTTTTTTGACAAATACCACCAACATTGCTACAAGTACCTTCATTAACATCACATTGTCCACAATCCGCATATCCAGAATCAGGACAATACATATTTACATTTGAACTTGATTCATGAAAAGCATTATCCAAATAACATTTAGTGAATACACTGACTTCACAATTACTGGTGTTAGAATCAGAAGGAAGCTTACAATTACTTCGACCATCAGTTACTGGAACATTCGTGTTGGTACTAGAACATTGATCATAACATTGTAATTGGTATGTACTGCTACCGTCGTCAGTAGAGAAATCAATATATTGATCGGCGGTGGAACAAAGGTTCGCTCGATTTTCGTCTGATGAAAATAATTGTGCAAATGTGTATGTATCCTCAAAACCTTCAATACATCTCATTCGATTCAAGTCTTTCGATACCAAAGTGACTGAATACAAAATGAAAATAGTAAACAAAATAAATATAACAAAGTATTCCTTCATTCCTTTGTATTTACTTTTCTAATAGAATATTTTTAATTTTTTTGGTGGATTATCATATGTTCTTTAGTTCATGAAGGTGATGCCAAATTACTCTTAGTCCACAATACATTATTCATATTACTCATTGAAATACAATTACTGTAACTTTCTCCATACCTCACACACAACCCACTGGTTGAATCTAAACTCAATGATAGATTGCTTTCAGCGAATGAAGCAGTAGCTTCAGTAACCTCAGTAACAGAAGTGGCAGTAGCAGAAGCAAGAGAAGACAAATCTACAGAAATATTAGAACCATTATTTTGTTGAAGCATAAGAAGATTCGAATCAGCATTAAATAATGCTCCATTAATCATATCATTCGACAAGGCAGTAATTCTTTCGGTGTTGCTAGCTGTAGTGTCAGAATCATCAGATGAAATTAATCCAGAATGTAAAACAGCATCATTATGCTCAGTTGTTCTCATCAAATTAGACAATGAATTGCTCAAAGTTACAAAATCAATTTGGCTTACAAAATTACTAGTATATTCATTGAAATTATTGCTATTGATGTAATTATTGGAACTCAAATAGTTGGACATGGTGGTACCTGCATCAGTTGTTTTCAAATAATTGGACAAACTATTGGATAAAGATTCCATATTAGAAGTGGTTGCATAACCTGTTAATGTAGAATCAGTAGTCAAGTAACTATTTGCGTTTAAATAGTTGGACATGGTGGTGTCTGCATCTTCTGTTTTCAAATAATTGGACAAACTATTGGATAAAGATTCAACACTACCAGTGGTTGCATAACCTGTTAATGTAGAAGAAGTCAAGTAATTATTTGTGGTTAAATACTCGGACATAGCGGTATTAATTGCACTTGTTTGAAGATAATTAGAATTAAGACTATCTTGTGATAAATGATCGGGGAGATGAGTGGACAAACTTGATTTTGTGATGGCATTGTTTGAAAAAGTGGCAAAATCAGTGGCAGATACATAACCAGATGATGACTCTTCTAATAATGCGATTCTTGTTGTATTTGATGAAGTGGAAGCGCTCAAATCACCAATAGACCCGTATACAGAATTAGAAAATCCAACAAAGTTGGAATTGGATACAAAACTGTTCTCTACATTGGAAGAAACTACATCAAATATGTCTCTTTGAATATCTGTTTTCTTTTGGTTAATATTTTTGTTTATGTTAGACATTGCTATCTCATTTGTCTCTTCCCATGCTGACTTAAGGTTACTAACAGCTTCACCGATTTCTGTATTATTTGCGGCTTCTAATTTTTTTTCTAAGGAACCTAATGTTTTTAAATTATCACTCTGAACAGTATTTCCGATGCCAGTTATACTGTCAGACAATACATCAATATTGTGTCGATTGGTTTCAATTTGATTCATTTTGTTTTGAAGAGTATTTTCAATATCTCCAATTTGTTCGGCGCTTTTATTGACTTCATCTAAAATTCTTTGATCATTCTTATTAACAGAATTGATTAAATTTGGAATTACATTTGATTCTTTAAGATCTGTTTCAGGCATATCTTCCTTTTTGTATAAAATACTCAAGTATTTATTGATAAACCATAATGAGAATACAAAGAATATGATGATTGTAAATAAAAGAGTAATATTCATCATTAGACTCATGACAACTGTTTTTTCGTTACTTTACTATTAGAAAAATATAAAATCTGTACATATTTCATGTCAAAAAATCCATTGTTAAGATTAGTTGATGGAGAGATAGAAAGTAATAAACATATGAAGCAAGATTACGCCTGCTAATTTAGGTCCAAATTTAGGTCCAGGGACATCTTTTTCAGCGAACATCACATAAACAACATAACAAATGAGAGCAAGATAAAAGATAGACATTGCGAATAAAAACAACATGTACACATATTTGAAAATCTCTACAAAAACATCGTAAACACTTTTATTGTATTTTATCCCCAATAGTTTCATAATTTGTTCAAACTGGTCTAGTTTATTTTTTGTCGGATCATAAAACAACTCCTTCAAATCATCATTTTCTACAAAACCACGAATATCATCACTACCTTCATTTAACCATGTTGCTTTGCGTCCCATATATAGTATCTTCTATTTATAAATGATATATCTATTTTTGATGAAAAGTATTCCTAGCGTTATTAAGGGGGTGTTTTACAATCGGTGCTTGAATATCAGTTCTGGACTCAGATTGATTTACCATATTAGTCTTTGGAGCATAAATATTGATGATACTACTTATCTCACTTAAATAAGCATCTAATTGCTGACTGATTGGAAACAAGTTGTTTTCATTGAATATCTTGAGAATACCTCGTTTACTTATCATATAACTATGAAGAAGAATGAACTTGTTCACCTTCAAGTATTTCCCTTTGTCTTCACAATCATAACAATGTTTTCCGAATAGAATAATATCCCAATCACTAGGAATATTTGCCATTGATTTATTTATCATTCGTTTGAAGTTGGGAGGGGGACGCGCATCATCTTCAAAAATAAGAGCGCAGTTTTTTTCAGAAGATAAAATGTGTTCCCACACTTTAACATGACTCAAGAAGCACCCAATCGCACCTTTTGTAAGCTGGTAATGCTTGTAACGAAATCCAATAGTTTCTAATTGCTTCAACTCAAGAATGGCAAGAGAGGTCAATGGTACGGTTTGGATATCTAAAACACTACCATCTACTCCATTAAATTTTGTTAATTGTTTTTGTGTCAAACCACATTGGTTGTATGAGTCAAGGAAATCATTTAAACGATCAGGTCGTCGCTTCAAGTTGATTAAGTAGACATGATTAACTTGATCCGTGTTTTTGTACACTAACAATGTACTTACAACAATAATCACAATGATTAAAATGAATAGACTAAAATTGATCGCATTTACCATATACATGATTCAGGATGAATTTAATAAAAAGAAATAATATTATCTGAGACATATTAAGTTAATTTTCCAATTCATTCAAAAAATACCAAACTTTAAGGGGAAGTTTTCTTCCTGTACGCTGAGCTCGTCCAATCACTTGCTTCTCGAGTTGGTCTTCAAATTTGTGAAACAACACAACATCTGTAGTGTTTTCGAGATTCAATCCACTACCATAATGTTTTGAATTAATCAATAGTACATCCAAGTCTTCATTTTTATAACGATCAATTAATGAATTACATTGTTGTTGATTTCCTTTCAAATGAGAATATTGAACACCAGCTTTATCCAAATAAGGATACATTGATATAAATCCATAATCGAATTCAGAAAAGATCAAAAACTTTGAATAGGATTTGCGATTCATTAATACGCGTTCAAGATTACAAAATTTGTCCAACTCTCGCGTAAAATTATCATTCTTAGGTAGTTGTCTATAGTTTTCAATATATTGATCATTATCTGTTGTTGCCACTGTTTCAGATGGTTTAACAATATAAAAGTCATCCACAATATCACAAGAATGTTTACATAAAGGACAATTACTTTGTACCGTCAACCATTTCGTAATACAACTCAAGCAAAATGAATTATTACAACATTTTGATATGGTTTTAGTACATGTTTGATTATAACAAATAGGACACAAATTGTTATCTACGATCCTTGTCGATATTTGTTCAATCTTTCCCTTAACTCTATCGATCTCTAAACATGTGTTCTTAATTAAATTATGTTTGTTTACCTCATTATTGTATACCATCATTTCAATACTATTACGCTTTATTTCCAAATTAGCCAGATTTGTTTTGAGATCATTCAAGACCTTTGCAATGATATTCGTTTCTGAATCTAAATTGTAACTATGAATGTGTGATAACGCAGTTTGAATATCTCCCGCATTAATAGATGATATGATATCCTTATTCACCAAACCACATAACACATTGATTTCAATTGGATTCTTACATAAGATGATCATATACTCCATGTCAGGTAATCCAAGAGATTCTTCCACATATTTATCATCATTTTTGATAATGATTTGATCGAATACCTCTAATTCATCTGGTGTCATACTCTTCAATGTTGTTGTGAACAATGTTTTGGCAAATGTATTATTTTGAATACCATTAGCAACATATCCACTCATACGACTATGATAGAAACGCTCCACTGGAAATAAAATATTTCTATAGGATGCGGTAATAAACCATACAAATTTAGCAGCAAGATAAAGAGCGGTTGGTGTATTTGTAGAATCCACTTCATCAAAAAAAATCCTCTTACATCTCCAATTATTCAAATAAAAATGCCCTCTTAATTGTTTGTACATAAAACCAGTACACAATATTAACTTGACATCATTGAACTCTTCGTTATGAAGCAAAGATTTCTTAGTATTGATACAACAATAAGACAAATCTGGACAAAACGCATGAATATAAGAACACCATTGTTTGATAAGCAAATGAGATACAACAATAATATTCAAGTCCTTATCAATATACTCGACTTGTTTGTGGTTCAAGATAAAGTGACTACCACTACCATATGTTACAGAGACTGAACGATTTTCAAGAGGATCGCTGTTCGACAATATCATGGACAAAATAACAAATGATTTACCACTTCCCACCTTATCAGCAATCACACCAACATCAGTATACATTGATTCATATTTATTGGATTTTATATCTGAAATATACTTCTGTTCTCGAAGTAAACATTTATTCAATAATGTGAGTTGATGAGGCTTTAGTGGAATCTTGCAGTCAATGTTACTAGTATACTGGTCATCTTGTTCATTAAGTTTTGTAATATTTATGGGACGATGATAATAATCCATCGATATTCCAATATGTTCCATTCATAATTATACATCTACTGTTTTAAATTAATTTGTTTTAGGTTGGGGAGGGGATACGAATGGTTGAAATGCGATAAACACAGGCATAAGACAAAACACCATACCAAAGTAAGTTAAGATCTCTTTTAATGCACGAATAGCTCTTAAACCATCGTCTTTATACATAAAGAACTTCTTATTGTTCATAACGGTCGCAACAATAGAACCAAAGAGGGCGATATTAGTCAATACTACAGCAGTATCTAAAGCCAGTAGAGTAATCACGGTGCTCATATTTTTGTTGATAAATGTTCCAGAAATGTAAGCTAATGCGAGAATGAATATAGTAATAATGGAATCAATCAATAGAAACATCCAAATAAGATTGACAAGTGGTTGAGGGTTTTCTTGGTTCACAAGAACTTTTTCCATGTACACCTGAGACATATAATTCGCGCTTATATTAGCAGATACAAATACGGAACCTAATTTAAGAACTTTTAAGCCATATACCATTGGAATTATTTGGGAATCCATTTCTATTATTTATATTAATTGATATTAAATTATTTCATCTTTTAAGATGGATGTAATTCGAAAGGAAAACTTATTGGAGTATGCTAGCATAAGTTATGAAAAAAACAAAGCAATTATGTTTTTAACAGTAATCATTACTTTTATGATATTGGATGATGATAAAAAGAGAAACAAATTATCAAAGCTTATGATATCACAATTTATTAAGTTGTTTGTTATCGCATACATTTTAGTGTATATATTTTTTAAGGCATTGGCTTACCAATTTCCGAAGGAAAAGGCTAATGTGAATTTGCAAACAGTTTATAATTGGATGATGAAACCAATAGCTAAATCCTTTTTAGATGAGAATAATAAGTTTTATATCATTCCCACTACCTTGTTTGGTGAAAAGTTTTACTTTATTGAGTTTACCTTAAGGATGTATATAGCAGTATTTGTAATTATAAAGTTGTTACAAGTTGTACGAGAAGAATTCAACATAACAAATCCTATGATAGAGTTTTTATTGTATACATTTGTAACACTTATTGCGATCGCATTACTTCTAGTGAGTTATAAATATATCCTCCCTCTAACATTCATTTCACTTGTTCCATTATTGATTACTTTAATTAGTATGACTATTGATCGATTTATTATTCTGGTTCATACCAGGACAAGTATCAATGTGAATATGAAAACCCATAAGAATGCACTGAAACTGTTTCGAGATATATTCTTTAATATAAAATGTAGGAAAAAGCTCTATTCGATTCATATAAACAACAACTTTGTTTTCATAATAACTTCAGTTATCTTTTTATTAAACTTATGTTATCAAATATATAATATAAAAGCATAATGATGGAAAAATATATTAACAATTTTTTCCTTAATTCGTTCGATAATCCAATTTCATCCTTAGTTATGTTTATGGTATTTATTATTGCAGTCGGATTGATTTATTTAGTTTATATCAATGGTGACCAGTATACTAGTAATAAATACACTAATAGTAAAAAAAACAATGATATTTTCAAAGTATTAATTGTGATCATCAAAAGCATCACGATATTTATAATAATCACTGTGGTTGTTGCTTGTATTTTATTAGTATACTTTGAAAAAAAAAATGCTAACTTGTTGAAAGATATACAAATGGCTATGATGTTACCTCCTGATCAACAAAATGCAATGATAGAGAAATACAAAAAGGAATTAATAAACTCTTCAATAGAGTTTTTTAAAAAAAAGGAAGTGCATCTTTTATTCATCTATGTCATGTATAAAAGAGTCTTTTTATTTATATTCAAATCCATCCTAAGTACTAAACTGTTAACTTTAGAAGATAGATATTTTTTCATCATTGATGCTTTTATGATGTTCTTCTTGACAGGTTACTTTGAATTAAACTACCCAGATTCTCCACAAATTCAAATCTTATTGATAATTCTAAACATAATTAATATAACTATGGGGTGTTATCGATTAGTATCATCTACTGAAATCCAATTCAATAATTTATATCTAACAGAAAATATATTGTTTTTGTATATAATCATATCTATAATAATTTAAAAATGATTGAACACTTACTATCGATTATTATATTGTCTATTATATGGATTGAATCATTTTACAAAATTGGCCAGGAATCAAATGAATATACAAAAGAGTTCCAAGTATCATTTATACGCAATATTGTGGTGAAGACATTTTTATTTGGATTTTGTATAGCGATTATAGTTTATCTCTTACAATTACCAGAATACCTAGAAGAATTTCAAGAAATAATAATGAATACAATTATTATTATGGGATATAAATCATTATGTTATGGATTTATGATTGAATGTATTGATATTTTAACAAAACATTAATGCTGTCAAAAATGCTAATGTATGTGCTATTTGTTTGACTGGTGTTTTTGCAGGATCCTTTTTATATGGGTACATTATATTCAGTACTGTAATGATTCCAATACCAAATATTAATGATAGAAAAGGTTTTTGAGCTTTAGTGGTTTGCTTATTGATTGACAATTCCATCATAAAGTAAGGTCCGAATGATTTGATATTGATCAATGAGTAAAATATGATGGTGATAAATATCCAATTGAAAAGTAGAATGAAAGTAAAATTTCTATTATTCGCAGACTCATGTCGATATGAGTTCCAAGTGGATGATAGTTTACTAAATTTTTCAATATAGAAATAGATTAAAAACATGATCAAAGATGCATACAATCCAACAGAAACAATGTAAATGCTCTTTGTAAATAACCATGTTCTTTCTGGTTGTCTTAAGACATAGAAATAAAACATCACCGCTAAAATGTATGTGAATATTATGAAACTAATACGACGAGCAATCGTTAAAGGTAAATAATAAATGTTGGTAAGATTATAAACATATTTAGATTGTTTTTTATCATATTCTTTAGTAAGTAAAGCTTGCATGTGTTGAGACTTGTTGAAAAAGGACAAGATGAAATACATTACAAAAAAACTAAGGATTTCTAAAAAATGACTATCGTCAGTATTGCTACTCATCTTTGTTTGAATACTAGGAAAAAAAATAACAAATATAATTAATATTTTATAGAATTACATACTTATGGATAAAGACACTAAAGAATTGAATGAACTGAAGACTCGTGTTGCCCTCTTGGAAAAAATGGTATTAACACTCATGACTGATCAACAACCAAATGAACAACCTAAAAGAAAGAAACAAGTAAGAATGCACACGACCACAAACCGAGTAAGAAGGCTTATTTATTAAATACCTTAATAGTCCAAATAACTAATAAAATAGTGACAGGATAAGCCAATTTGGTCATTAACTCTTGTGAAGGTGTCAAGATACTGTTCATGAGATATGCCTTCAATGCATCATGTATAACATAGTGTAAACTGAACGCGAGTACAATGGTCAAAGATATTAATACTAATTTTATAACATCCTTTTTCTTGCTTACAAAACGGTCAATAATATTTACATCATTGGATGTTTTGTATGTTTTTTGTTTTTGAAGACGCAACTCTTCTTGAAGTTGACTTAATTGATTTTGCATTTGATTGTCTCTAAAAAAACTGTTAGTATCGTAAGTTGTTGGTTGATGTTGTTCTTCATGTTGATGATGCATAGCGGCTTGTTTTTGTTCGACTTCTCTATCCATGTCTGAAGCAGAGTTTAAGTGAATCATGTTTTGAGGCTCAGTATTCATACCAGGATCATATGCTTGTTGTAAATCAGTTCCAAACATTTTTATAATAATATAAGTTTATTTATTTTATGTAAAAAAAGTAAATGTTCGGAGACCCTTTTGGTGAATTATTTCAATTCATTGATAGAAAATTAGTGTCCCCTGATAGAACTGCTGCTGGTATTGAAGAAAAACTTATGAAAGAAAAATTCATTGAAATGAAACCTATCTACGATATTGTTATTGATTACATTATTAAGAATAATGGTGTATTGTATGGTGGATTCGCGTTAAATGAGATGTTACCTAATGAATTGAAGTTTTATGACAAATTTACATTACCTGATTATGATTGTTTCTTGAAAGATGCCTCGAAGAAAGCGATTGAATTGGCGGATAAGTTGATAGAACAAAATCATAAATATACCGAAGTAAAAAATGCGATCCATGAAAATACCTTCAAAGTATTTACAAACTTTGAATCTGTCGCTGATTTTACACAGTTGAATAAAGATGAATTAGACTTGATATTGAAGAAAGCGGTTCCATTGAATTATGATGGGAATCGAAAGATAAAAGTATGTTCAAGAGATCTATTGAAAGCGTTTGCCTATATTGAATTGTGTTCTCCTATGAGTGCTTCCTACCGTTGGATTAAGGTATACAAGAGACTATTGCTTTTTGAAAATACATTTGAATTACAAAGTTCATCTACAGCTTCTATTGATGATGTCATTCAAGAACAAACCAAATTAGATGAGAAGTACTATGATCTGTATTCTGAGATAAAGAAGTATCTTATAAAACAAGGAGTTGTTTTTTCAGGAATTTATTCTTTACAAAAACACTTGGGTAAAAGTTATGGAAAAGGAGCTAAGTACATGGAAGTTTTATCAAGAAAGCCAGAGAAAGATTTGAATAACATTATTCGGATTGCTCATGAAAAAGATGTTGATGTCAAAGTTATAACACATAAGAAATATGATCATCTTATACCAACCCATGTAGACATTTATGTCAGTGATGGATCATCTAAAAAACATGCAAAAGTATTAACCATCTATGACACAAGTAATCAATGTTTTGCATATTTTAAAGACAATAACAAACTTGTGACATCGATATTTTTTGAACTGTACAAATTGTACATGAAACGATTTATAGAAGATAATGAAGATGAGAAAGTAGACTTGTTAATTCAACATTTAGTACATGTTTCATCAAGCATCAATTTTAAAAATGGATTTACTGAAAATTGTTATGGATATTCCAAATCGATGAACTCTATTAAAAAGTCGATTTGGGATAAGAATAAAAAAATAGTATTATACAGACCTAAAAGAGAATGAAAAATTTTCTCTTTTTATAACAAATGCATAGATTATTTTGGATATTCTGTTCCTTTTTGATCATCTTAACTTTGATTTCAGCAATTGGTGGCGGTATTCGCTACCGTGAAAATTTTATGGATGAAGTACTTGACAATATGTATGACAATGTAAAAGATGTAGACCCTTCTGTAATGCGTACTCTCACTATGAATAATGTTGTTGAAGAAGAAGCTGTTATCAAATCTAGACCTGCACCAGTACCCACACCAGTACCAGTACCCACACCAGTACCTACTCCCCCAACTCCCCAAGTAAAAGGTGTGCAATCTGACCTTTCCACCAATTACAAAGTGATCGAGGCTTTCAATGGTAATGTATACGCTACTTTCTAAATAAACCCTTGGATCGTCAATGGATTTGTTGTTGAAAAGAATGAATCATTATTCGATCGTCCAAAATGTATTGGATACCATACACAATGATCCCCAAAAATATGTTCAGTATTTAAGAGAGGCTTCAAATTATCAATACTATCATCTACAAATATAATTTTTTCTTCCTGATCATATACTTCCATATATGATTCTTTGTTAGGTTTTATCGAATTCAAATTGTCAAAACAAAAGCAATCATCGAACATGTATTTTAGATCATAATCTGGGAAGTCTTCCAAACAACGGTGAATCCAATGGTGTGGTGCATTGCTAAATATTTTGATTTGATAATCATTTTCCCTGAATTCTGCAATGGTATCACACCATAGAGAGGCTAAATGAATGTCAGATTGACGCATCTCTTTTGAAATAGTATCAAGTGTTTTCGTAGAGTAAACAAACTCATTAAAGTCTTGAATATTAACAGATTCTGGATATTCAATGATGTCCTTGATAAAATTTACTGTGTGTCCGTAATTCTTGTAAAACTTTACATTTAGTTTTGAAGCAACTTTATAAGGCATTTGCGTATGGTGTTGAAAATAAATAGTTGCTCTATGTTGGATCATTTTATTCATCCTTGGATTATTGAAGATCACACCATCAAAATCGAGTAGTAGCGTTTTAGACATGATTTGGTATATATCATACACATATGTAGTGTTTAAATGGAGTACTAATCGCTTTCATCATCAGTAGTTGAATCTTCCTCATCATATAATTTTTCTTGGAAAGCAATCTCATTTCGTTTCATTCTATTGAACTCATCTTCACTGATATCATCTTCAGAAGAGGATGACTCATGAAGTTCTTTCTTGTCGATTTGATATTGAATAAAATTATAATTATAGTTTGGATTCAGTATACTTGTTTCAAAACTAGTCATTTTCTTTGGAACATAATATTTTACAGATACTAACATATGCCAATTTACACCTTTTAAGTCATACATCAGACCATCTGGTGTTTTTAATGTGAATTTTAATCCAGTTAACTTACCTATTGGATGAAACTCTTTGTATTTCACACTAAAAAAATCTATGCGATTTTCTGAAAAACCCTGAACACCAAGATTGACCATTGCCAATCCAGGTGAATAATTATTAAACATCATACTTCCTCTCAAATGGTTTTCTATCTCATCACAGTGAATAGTTATGTATCTTTCACCCGATAATTGTACAAGACCAGGTGATATTATTTTGAATTCTTGTATTACATCTACATCAACACTTGTACTAATGTCCTTTGTTATTAACTGATTATCATCATGAAGATAAACTAAATAAAATACATTTCCTTGAGATTGGATTGGTAATGACTTAAAGTAATATGGAAAATCCTGATATTTATTAATGTCAAATACCATATTACTCCCTAATGGTACGAAATAGTCATTAGTAATTAGTTCAATATTTGATTCTGAAACATGAGATGAGTATCCAGTAATATTTTGGATGTTAGTTTTATCAGCGACCATGTGAAAAGTATCTATGATATCTTGTTTTGATACACCACTTGGAAATCCGTCAGAATAGTCAAACTTGTAAAGGTAAAACTCTAGACTGTCATTACTATTTGTATTCATATCTAGTAGAGTCATGTTTGTTATGAAATAACCCATGTATTTATAATCTTCTTGATTCAGATTGGTATGAATGATTCCTTGATTGAACTCATCAGTGATTGGAAGAGATGATACTTCATCCATCTTGTTCAATTCAAATACATTATCTTTGATGTTCCACTCAGGATTGCGAATAAGAGTATCTAAATAGGTTGGTATGCTCGCAAACAACTGAGAATTTGTTGGATGTTGTATTTTTCTATATCGATCTTCATAAATAGAACTAGCATTTTCATTAAATCCTAATACTTCATTGGTGGTCGATTTTTCAAAATTGAAGAAGAATGGTTTTGGAGGTTGGTCCTCATTTCTGTATTCGATGACTGATTTTCGTTCACTTACATTCGCATCGATACGAACATTGATATTGTTATCAAATAAAACATTTCCTTCCGAACCCATCTCTTCAATCAATTCACGAACTGTATAGTCTCTTGATACAAACTCTAAAAGCAGTTCATCTTCTTCAGATAGTATATTATTTTCATTAATAGAATGACCAACTTTAAAAAATAATTTACTTCTATTGTAGTCAACACTGTACATTGTTCTGGGGATAGAAATATCTAAGATATCTAAACCATACACATATTTAAAGGGTTCATTAAAATCGATCTGAAAGTTATTTGGAGATAACCAAAGGTTTTTATCTCTTTTGGCACTATCCACTAAAATGATTATATTCTCTTTTACACTATTTTTGTATAAATAATCTAAGTCTTCAATTGGCATGAGTTCTGTTAATTTTGATTTATTACTAAAATTTTAAATAGTATGATTTCTACAAAAATAATGTCCTATTTTAAATGGTACAACCCAATCATTATTCATTAAGGTTTTTATCCAGTTGTAAAACCATAGAAAGTGAATTGATTACACTAAAACCAAAATTATTCATGAAATCTGAAATTGGTATCATCAATTGTATAAAAACATTAAGTGATTCGAGAATGCAACTCTTACTTGATATTGTCCAACTTGCATCTACAACCAAATCTAAAACAATGACAATGTGTAATAATAATATAACCCTTCATTCTGATCCATCTGAGTTTCAGGAGATAGATGTACTTATTGTGCCTGAAAATCTATTAAATATCTGGAATAGTTACATAGACAGAACAAAGAGTAGCGATACTATTGTTTATATCAAGGATATCCAAGATATAATTAACTTACATAGAAATGATGATAGAAAAAAGGTTGCAATCATAAATGATCATGTCATGGATAAGGCTCTTATTTCATTGACAGCTAATGGATATAATATTCGAAAACTGATTTTAGATACATGTGATGACCTTCTATTACCAAAAGAATTACATATTACATACCAATTTATGTGGATAGTTTCTTTTGGATTCTTAGATGAATATGATAATTCTTCGAAGAATAGAAGAATTGGTTTTCTTAAAAATATAATCAAAGATTTGTATGGAGAATACACCAAAGAGATATATAATAAAATAACAATCAATATAGAAGATGCATCTATTGAACAAACAGAAACATTTATTGAATCTAAATTTAATTCATACACAAATATCACTGATGCCCTCAAAGATGATGATATTTCACATGCGGTTTGTCTTATCAACCCACTCATCTTTTACACAAATGAATCAGCATACAACCATATCCTTGCCAATGTGAAGAGTACTATAAATCACATTGATATTCACATGAATGTGATTGATAAGACCAATACCGAAAGACTATTAGGGTTGACTAAAAAAAAACATGAGTACGAAAAGATTTATGATTCCTGTATTCATAGATTGGAAAATAGTCAAACATGCAACATATGTATTGATAAGATAGAACACAAGACCATATTGAAATGTTGTAAAACCTCCTTCTGTTTTCGGTGTTTAAATACATGGTTACAAATGAACAATCGTTGTCCAATATGTAAAAATAGAATCAATCACTCGAATGATCAGATTCTTATTCCTGAAATTAATTTGAATATCGGTAAAGAAATTCTTTCATGTAATAGCATCTATCAAAATTTCATTATCATGGTTAAACGGCTCAAAACAGAATCTGTACTTATCTATTATACATCAAAATTCATACTAAACTTAATGAAAGCACATCATATCTCCTATCAAACAATAAACAATTATCAGTACGGATCAACAAGCAATAAAATAACGGTTGTTACAAATCCTATTGTTGGTTGTGGTATGGAATATAGATTTGATCATTTGATTGTAGTTATGGATCAAAAGCAAATGAATCGAAATAAATTGATCAATATTTATAAACCTAAGAATGTATGGTATATTTGTAATGAAACATAAGTATTATGATGTTCAATTTATTGTTTGTACTGTAACATAGATTTATTTACTTTTTCATATAGATTGAATATCTGTTGATCTTTCGATTCCAATGTTTTCATTCGATTCTTCTCTTTTCTTTCTTGTTTCATCTTAAAAGCAGTGTATTTTTTCAGTTCTTCTTCATTCATTTGAAATGAAATGTTTGATCGGTCTCGCTCGACATCATCGATTGTTTTGTGTTTTGGAATATGTTTAGAAGATCCTTTAGACAATCGATTCATAGTATGGGCTTTCATGTAGTCTGTATATTGTAATCCATTTTTACTTTCTGTATGATTCGAAAAATCATTCACCTTGTCCACTCCAAGTTCGGTATAAGGTAATGTTTTTGAAAGTACAAAAGGCTCTGGATTATATTTTTTTACTAGGTGTTTAGTATTTTTTGGTTCTGTTTTATTGAATTCTTGATTGAACTTCTTGATAGAAAACTTGTTCATTGTTTTTTCAACACTGATGTCTTCTCTAGGACCTCCTTGTTGTACCATCTTTTTACCATAGCCTCTAGAGTGTTCATCTTTCATTTTGTTTTCATCGAATACCTTATGGAACCGTTTCATCATCTCTGTTTCATCCACATTTGCGAATTGGACATTTACTTTGGAGGAGTTTTGATGTTTGTATTGTTCATGTTCACTTTTTAGTTCATTGAACTGTTTATCACTTTCTCTATTTTTTATATCTTGTAAAACTTGAACATAACTCTTCTTAAGAATTTGGAATAAATGATCACTCCCTCCTTTGTCTGGATGAACATCCATAGCAAGCTTTTTGAATTGCTTTCTCACTTTTTCCAAAGAGGTTGATCGTGTTACACCTAAAATTTCATAAGCATCCATATCAAACTTATTTAAATAATTTATTTAAATTTTAAATAACTGAATGAATGATCAAAGATATCAAAGGTTTCTATTCAGATCTCGAAATAGAAACACATGCGAGTGCCGATGAAATAAAGAAGAGTTATCGTAATTTAGCCAAAAAGTACCATCCTGACAGACAAGATGGTGATGAAGAAGCTTTCAAGAAAATCCAAGAAGCGTATGACACACTATCTGATGAACATAAAAAATCATTATATGATCAAAATATAGATGGCGATGGTCTTACTGACTCCTTTAGTTCAGAAGTTCATATGAGTGTATTCGATTTGGGTGATATATTGAAAAATGTCTTTCAAACCCAAGAAGAATTTCAAAAACCCAAACAATCGATAACAAAAGTAGTTATTTTGAATTTAGATGACATTGTGTTTGGATGTGTGAAACAAGTTCGGTATGAAAGTAGTAAAAAGTGCAAACGATGCGATATGAATGGAACAGCACATACAGGTCTTATGCATTGTATGGGATGTAATGGTCAAGGATATATTCCTAGTTTCCCTTTTCCAACGGTATGTCCAAGTTGTAATGGTGAATCGGTGATCCGTCAAAATCTTCACAAATGTAAAGAGTGTGTTGATGGTTATTTGAAGGAGCCAGTTGAAGTGGAGATTAAATTGGATAGTGGTACATCACATAATCAGAAGTTACAAGTTAACCATGAGTTGATGATTATATTCAAACATCAAATCAACGAAAATGAAGAGTATACTTTAAAAATAAAGAACAAGGATATATATGCACAAATTAAGATTAATATTGAGGAGTCCATCTTAGGTTTTAAAAAAATAATAAAACTATCAGAAAAAGAAAGTACGATAACATTGAAGAGTGAAAAATACTTTAATACCAAAGAACCTTGGGTAATAAAAAAAAGAGGAATAGTTCAAGGGGATGATCGTGGGAATCTAGTAGTTAAGTTTGTGATCGAAGGGTCCAAGTTTGAGAAAAATCTAATCAAGTTCAGAAAAGCTTTCGAAAAGATTTTCGCATGAAGAGTAGTATTAATATAAACAGGACCAAAATGAAATTGAAGAAGATAAGCCATGTATTGGGAATCATAAATTTAGAGGTGTTTTTATTGGACAAATTAGAAAAACAGTCAATCATAAATTGATTGTTCTTTTCATGGACTTTAGTGTATAATTGATATGCTTCTTCATAACTAAGCAATCGTTTATTCAAGCTTTTATTTACAAGATTATGGACTTCTACAGTCCACTTGAATAATGATTTAGTGTTTTGCAAAACTTGTGGGGTGATTGGTAATTTCTGAAGATGATCTTTGTAATTCTCACTACAAGTGTAACATGGTATAATTTTGAATAAATTCTCGAAAAAATCCTTATAATCATTTTGTTCTTCTTTGGATGGATTTTCAGGGTATCCTAAACTAATATAATGAATAGATGTCCAAAGATATTTTCCCCATATGTATGGTTGCATATTTATTATTTAAACAATATATTATAATTTTTTTCATGAACTGTAAATAAGGTTTGTGTAAATATAATGAATAGACATAAAAAAAGAGATATTCAATGTTTGAATTGCGGTTTGTTTGGGCATACTTCTCGTTTGTGTAATTCACCTACGACAAGTTATGGAGTGATTTGTTATCGTTTTGTGGGTGGAGAGATTAAGTATTTGATGATTCAGCGTAAAGACTCTTTATGTTATGTAGAGTTCGTTCGTGGGAATTATCAACTCGGGAACAAAAACTATATTACTAAAATGTTTGAGAGAATGACTTTTGAGGAGAAAGAGTTTTTAAATACAAATGATTTTGATACGATTTGGCGGAATTTATGGACTGATAACAAAAAAAATAATAACATGATGAAGAATACAAAATCAAAGTTCAACCAATTGTCACATGGTTATGATCTATTACAAAAAGATAATACCACTTGTACTGTTAGACTTGACAGTATTGTTAAAAACTCAAAAATTTGTTTGCTCGAACAAGAATGGGAATTTCCGAAAGGAAGAAGGAAGCTTGGAGAAAAGGATCATCAATGTGCTTTGCGTGAGTTTTGTGAAGAGAGTAACATTGAAGAGGATGAGGTTCTATTACTAGATCCAAGCAAGTACTATGAAGAGATTTACCTAAGCATTAACAAAACAAGATATCGAAACATTTTCTTTTTGGGTAAGTATGTAAATCCAACAGAGAATGTACATCATTATGATAAAAACAATATACATCAAAGTAAAGAGGTTCGTGATGTACAATGGCTTTCATATGATGAGATTTGCGAGAAACTATTTCAACGGAATAAAGAAAAGTATGAAACTTTCAAAATAGTTCACGAAGCAGTCAAGAAAAGCCTCAAAAAAAATGATCCTTGATATAAAAGATAGTAATTGTAGGAATCATGTCTACTGAAAACAGAGAAGATGTATATGATCTATTACGAAAGTATCTACATGCTACTTCCAGTAAAACAAAGACAGGTTTGAAATTTCAACTTGAAAGTTTGAAACCCAAAAACTCATCTCACCAACTGTTAGAATATGATGAATATTTTTATAACAAATATGATTCAGAAATGAATGAAGAGTTTGATGGTTTTGTTCTTTCAAAAAATCAAAAGTTTTTGAAGCAGTTTATGTCATTAAGTACAAAAAATACTGCTTTACTTTTATTTCATGGCGTCGGTGTGGGGAAAACATGTTCGAGTATCCAAATCGCTCAGAACTTTAACAAAAAGAGATCGAATACTGGGAGAACTATTGTAATAACTTCCTCTCTTCTTGTTCAAAATTTTAAGAAAGAGCTGTTTGATGTTAGTAAACTAAATGATATTGATAATACATGTCTTGGAGAACAATACCTAAAAAATATCCCAAATCATACTAAATTATCTAAGAAGGACTTGGAGAAACAAGTTCGTTCATTGATAAAAAATGACTATGAGTTTTATGGCTATTTGGAATTTACGAATGAGGTTGAAAAACATAACACTACTGATGAAAACGATGAATTTACAGAGTATATAAGAGACACTTTTTCGAATCGTTTGATTATTGTGGATGAGGTTCACAACATTCGAGAAGGAACTGGTAAAGATTTTAAGAAAATTCCAATTATACTAGGTAAAATATACAAACATGCCACAAATGTCCGATTATTGTTTTTATCTGCAACTCCAATGTACAACGAAGCGAGTGAAATTATCCTATTAATGAATATCATGATACCAGAGATCAAAGTAAAATCCATGTTTGATGAAAACAATACTGAATTAACTCCAAAATTCAAGAAACAATTAATCAAGTTTGCGAAGAATCATGTATCTTTCATGCGTGGTGAGAATCCTAAGACATTCCCAGTTCGTTTATTTCCAAGTGTGAATAATGATGCAAATGTTTTACAAGAAGAAGACTATCCTGTAAAAGATGTATATAATGAGGATCTAGATGAAATTGATATGAATGGAGTAGAGTTAGTAGTGAGCTATTTTGAAAAAGACCATCTATCTGCTTATAAATCACTTCCATATAAAACAGCATCAGACAAAGAAGAAACAATGATTGAAGGAGATTTAGGTAATGATATTCAGAAAAGAATTCAACTAACCAATATTTACTATCCAACTTCTCCAATCCAAGTGGGTAAGAATGGTTTAAAACAATTCTTTAACATTACACAAACCAAAAATAAAACCAAGTATGAACTAAAAGAAGACACGGTAAACATATTTGAGAAGTTGAATACGTATAGCCCTAAAATGAATGCAATTATAAATTATGTAAATAAATCAGAAGGCATTGTGATTATATATTCAAGGTATATTGATTCGGGTATAATACCATTAGCATTAGCATTGGAGAGCAATGGATATAATCGTTATGAAGAGGGTAATCTTTGGAAAACGAACAAAACGAATAAAGGAAACTATATCATTCTTTCAGGAGAGAGTACAAATAAGGATAAGTATATTAATATTGCGAAGAGTGTAGAGAATAAGGATGGTGATAAAATCAAAGTGATATTGATGTCTTCTGTAGCGACAGAGGGGGTTGATTTTAAAAATGTTCGGGAAATTCATATTTTAGAGCCTTGGCATAACATGAGTTTGATTGAACAAGTTACTGGAAGAGGTGTTCGTAATTTTAGTCATGTTCATTTGCCTGAAGAGAAAAGAAACACAACTATTTACCTTCATACTGCAATGATGAAAGATGATCAGATGGAAAGTGTAGATTTTCGAATGTATCGTAGATCTCTTGAAAAACAGAGAAAGATTTCAATGATTGAAAGAGTATTAAAATATGCATCTATAGATTGTAATTTGAATAAAGAGATCACCTATTATAAAAAGGGGTTTGAAAAGAAAGATTTGAAGACTTCACAAGGGATACTAATCAATGAATTCAAATTAGGAGATGAAGATGGTAGTCAAATGTGTAATTTTACAAAGTGTGAGTATGATTGTAAACCAGTTATTGAAAAGGAATGGGGGGAAGTAAAAGATCCATACATGATCGAATATGATATCGATTTGTATATTCGAAAGATTATCGCATCCTATGAAAAGGCAAATACATATTTCATGACTTATGAACAGATCGCAAGCCTCTTTAAAAATAAATACATTCTTAAGCATGCTTTAATCAAACTAACTGATGATAATATGTACACCATCAATAAACAAAAAGGTAAGTTTATCTATAAAAGTAATAAGTACATCTTTATTTCAAATGAGTTGGATGATGAAAAGATGGCCTTCTTATTTAAACCATCTGACACCAAAAAGAAGCAGGTCTATCGTCTGTTTTTGAAAGAACTGAAACAAAAAGAAGCTCTAAAACAAGATAATAAGAAAGACGAGTTAACAAAACCTGTAGAAAATAAGTCTAAAGAAGTAGAAGAGTTAAGAGAATTAATAAGTAAGTACATTAAGAATGTAGATAAATCATTGATCGAAGGAATGATTTTCGATAAAAAAGGGCAAAAGGAACAAAGGAACTACATCTTAAGCGATACTGCTGATAAGACCATGTTAAAAGAATCTGGGTTAGTAGAATATGATGCTGACGAAAACATAATTAGTTATTGGGATTTATATGATCATGAATTGTTCCAAAGAAATAAAGATGGTGAGTTTGTGAAAGCATCTCCTATCGAAAAGAATCAAAACAATGAGGCATTCTTTAAAAAACATAAAGCATTATTCGAAAAGGATAACTTTGTTTTGGGTCATATTGAAACATCCAAGAAGAAAAATAAGGGAGTCTTCAAAATGGCACAAAAAGAGTCGCTCAAAAACAACAAACGCAATACAATCATAGGTACAGTATGCGAACAATCATCTCATATCAATAACACTATGATGAAAGCATATTTAAAAGACCTTAAAGTGGAAGTGGATGCTCCATCAAAGAAACTCGATCTGTGTCTATTGTACGAATATGCCTTAAGACGGAAGAAAGATACATTCTTACGACCGAGATACTTTGATCAATACAAAGAATTAAGAAGAAAAAATTGATTTATAAAAAAATGTACCTTTTAAACAAGAGAAGTAGGCTAAATGAATAACGATAGCTTTGTTCTTTCCCTATTGAATGAGAAAGTCAAACTCTCCGCCAAATATCTAAATAAGAACTACAAACAATATTTATTGAAACTCCTACAAGATAGAAATGAAGGAAAATGTTCGAAACATGGATATATCAAGAAAGGAAGTATTGAAATAAAGAGAGTCTCTGTAGGTGCTTTAGAGATCCAATCTTTACGAGGATTTGTAAACTATGATATCCAATTTTCAGCAATGGTTTGTAATCCAACTAAGGGTAGCATCTTAAAATGTACTGTACTGAATAGCAATAATTTCGGTGTTTTGTGTGTGTGTGGGTTAAATAATGGTCCAAATTTCGTACCCATTATTGATATTATTATTCCAAAGAACAGCTTGACGATTCGTTCTGACTCGGACATCAATGTAGACACTTTACAGAAAGGAGATGTCATTAATGTTGAGATCATTGGAAAGAAGTTTGAAATCAATGATTCGAAGATTTCTGCAGTAGGTCGTATTGTAGAACTGAAGGACGACTCTGTTCCACTCTTTGATGTTGAAAACAATGAGATCGATCCAGAAGAAGCGAATAATAGTGACAACGAAGAATATGAAGATGACTTTGATGAAGAACAAGAATCCAATGCCAAGTTCAAAGATGATGAGGAAGAACCAAAAGATGATTCCGAAGCGGAAGAAGAGGAAGAACCAAACGAAGACAACTTGGATGGTGAAAATAGTAATGATGAAGAGGATGAGGAGGAAGAGGATGAGGACGATGATAACATAGAAGATGAAGATGATAATAGTGATGACGAGTCAGATAAAAATGAAGATTAAAACAAATTTAAAACAATGACCAGAGTATAATTGAAATGAACAAATGACTAATTATCATGTTGTTAAGAAATTGATTGAAAGGATCAATCATTTAGATCATTCCTATCATTATGATATTTTCAACATATTGTGTAGACATAATAAGTCATATTCAAAGAACAATAATGGTTTTTTCTTTGATTTTCAAAATCTTGAAGATGAAATCATTCATGATGTAATGTATTTCATTGATGGATTAGAGAACAACTTAAAGATGAATAAACCATCTATAAGTCAAGATTCAATAGATGTGAACATACAATCACAAAATCTATATAATCAAGAAAACACTAATACAGATATAAATAAAGATAAAGACATTTCAAAAGATACCATAAACAATCAAATTACATTACAAGAAGAGTGTGTGAATACTTTGCTAAAACTAGATATCGATCAAGAAGTGCAAATCAAACCATTGTTAAGTGTGATTGATAAAGAAAAAACAATTACGAAAAAAACTACCAATAATAGATTCACATTAGCAAAGAAAAAATATAGCAAAGCTGTGATTCAAGACACAAAATACACATTGGATGATATTCTCGTGATGGAATAAGTTTAAGATAAAAGACTTAAAGATATATTACGATGGTGAAGTATGAATCTTTCATAAAAAATCCTTTTTACTATCTTGTATAAATGAGTTATATGAGTACTATTCGTTACTTGTCAACAATTAAGCATACTTTTTATCATGCAATCCATGAAACAAAGTATATACAAAAGCCTTCATATGATAAGATAAACATATGGTATGAATGTGAACCAAAAGCAGTTTCACCAAATTCATCTTCGAAGTCAAATGATCATAAAATAATCTATCACAAGAAGCTTCACGAAGTTTTTTTTATGTTAGTAGATCCACTGAAGTCAAAAGATGATATGATCACGGATTTCTTTGTATCATTAGATAAGCATAAGGATTTATTGAAAGAATTGACACCTCATTATAAGAAACTCCAGAGGGATGTCGTGAGTTACATGTCTAACAAGGGTGAAGATACATCTTATACGAATGAGAAGTGTATGCGATTTTGGGCATCATTGTTGAACTCAAGGATCGTAATCATTGAGAAGTCGTCTTATAAAATGTATTTGCCCACTCATGTAAACATGGATACGAAAGAGTTTATTGTCAAAATAACGAAAGATGGTTTTGAATACATCAATACGACACTTGTAGAGGTTTCTATCAAATTGAATTTACATGAAAAAATAGACACTTCAAAACTAGAATCAAAGAGCATGGATGAGCTTAAAGAGTTGTGTAAAAAATGTCAGATCGAATTGCCTTCTAAAATTAAGAAAGCGGATATAGTATCTAAGTTATTCGAAGTACTAATTTAAAAAATTGATCCTTTTTATAATTATATGTTTATTATTTAAAGTTACAATGGTTTTACCTACTGGTCCAAAAAATGCAACAGACAGCAAAAACCAATTCATGAGCAATTATAAAGACAAACTCATGGATTATGTTACAGATGCGATAGGTAATAAATATGAATGTGAAATGGTGTTCAATAAACATGTAATCTCTGCGGATGGATTTGATCGTATGATTAAATTCATCAAGAAACATTATACACTTGAAGAGAATATTCATCGCGAAAGCTTAGATATTCGTGTGGATAAGTCAGATTTTCGTGTAACGATTACAGGAAAAGACAATATTCATGAGTATTGTAAAACAAATTCCATTCCACATTCAGATGTAACCATTATACATAAGAAACGAGTCAAGGAGTATCCTTCGATTGATATCAATGAGTATGATATTCGTCTCAATATGAATAGTGAATCATCACCTCAAGACGATGTTAAAATGGAATTATTAGGTGGAATTCGTAAGAAGGATAAGTACTATCGTTACAAGAAACGGTACTCATTCATCAACGATCGAAAGACATTGCGTGTGGATATGAGTATTGTGCGTTCATCTTTCTACAAGAACTCAAAGAATTTGATTCGTTCAAAAACATTGTCAAATGTAGAGGAGTTTGAAGTGGAAATAGAAGTTCTTCCAAATGGTCGTAAGGATGTACAAGACATAGTTTCATCTATGATTGATATAACTGAAGAGTTGTTGAAGGCTAATCGTAATGTAAAAATATTGATGTCGAAGAAAGAGGAAGACGACTTGTTACGGGAGTATGGTCGTCTAGTAGATTCAAATATTGATGAAGATTATATGTTGACAAACAAAACACAGCATTTTTTGAGATACCAACCCATTACTTTGATGAGGAGAAACTTATTGGAACCAGCTGTTGATGTTGTTTCTATTCAGAAGGATTATTCTTGTACGGAGAAAGCGGATGGAGAACGCTATTTGATGTTTATTTCAAAGAATGGTTCTGTGTATTTCATGAATAGTCGTTTGAATTTGTATGCTACAGGTTTGAAACACTCATCTATGAAGAGTTGTTTGGTAGATGGTGAGTATGTTACAAAAGGAAAGTTGAACACGAAATTAGATATGTTTTTGTGTTTTGATTGTTATACATTCCAGGGAAAAGATATTCGCAATAAAGCATTACCTGATCGTTTGGATGCGATCCAAAAGCTTCTTAATGACTGGGAAACTAAGGAACCAATGATTAAATTAAAAGAGTTCTTTTATGGATCTGAAAATATTACAGTAGATACAAAGAAATGTTTAGAAAAATCAAGTACTCTTCCTTATCATACGGATGGTTTGATTTTCACCCCTTTGTATTTGTCTCCTGGTGCATTATATAAGAATGATCTTACCATGAGACTATTTGGTGGTACATGGAATCGAGTGTTCAAATGGAAACCTCCCGAGGAGAATACAATTGATGTTCTTGTGAAATTTGGAGAAGAGTGTATCGTTGAGAATGAGCAAGGTGTACAGCAGAAATCGATATATGTGGATATGTTTGTGGCTTATCGAGGATCCATCGAATCTACTATCAATGTACTCGATATGTACAATGATATTAGCACAAACAAGACAAAGAAAGACACGAACCAAGTTATCAATCGTTTGTATGATTTCACTTACCTCCCATTAGAAGGAAATAACAAACATCCCTTAACCACTTTTACAAAAGAGCCTATTGTAAATGATGTGATTGTAGAGATGGCTTATTCACCCAATGCGAAATATATGAAATGGTCCCCTCTTCGTCTTCGTGAGGACAAAACAGCAGTGATGCGCAAAACAAATAGCATTGAGAATGCTGCTAACTATTACAATACAGCAATGAATGTATGGATGTCTATCGTTGATCCAGTGACAACACAAATGTTAAAAGGTGAGGTAGAATTAGAAACAGAAGTTGTTAAGACCGATCAACAAGATTTGTATTACGCTCGCGAAACTCCACGCAATCGTATTATGATCAGACCTATGCTTGATTTCCACAATATGTGGATCAAGAAAAAGAATCTATACGACTTATTTGGTGGTAAGTCATTCAGACTCCTTGAAATCGGTTGTGGACAAGCTGGTGATCTTCCGAAGTGGATTGATAATAAGTTCACTCAAATTGTAGGTGTGGATAATAACGAAGATAACTTATTAAATAGCAATCACGGGGCGTACAAGCGTGTTATTGAGAATGATAGGTTTGATATCAAAAAACAATCGTTCATGTTCCTTCTTCTAGATGGTGGTGTCAAATGGAATACAAACATTATAGATAGTATTGAATCTGAAGAGTTCACTTATTTGACTAAGGTTGCGATGGGTATGATTGATAAGGCGAAGATTAAGAATCCACTGCTTGAGAAGAATTTAAACTGTTTGAATGAACCATTTGATTTGGTGAGTTGTCAATTCGCAATTCACTACTTCTTCCAAAGCATGGATACACTCGATGCTTTCTGTTATAATGTGGACAAACATTTGAAGATTGGAGGCTATTTCATGGGTACATGTTTGGATGGGCATTTAGTAAATAATGCCTTCAAGAAGGAGAAGACTTCTTTATTGAAAGGTGTAATGAATGAAAAAGTGTTATGGCAAATTGAAAAGAGATACGATGGTTTTGAGTCTGATTCAGTAGAAAGCGAGAATCTAGGGAAACAGATTGATGTGTATGTAGAAAGTATCAACAAGATTATTCCAGAATACTTAGTAGACTTTGAACTCCTTAAACGAAAACTATCCAAATACAATATTGTACCAGTTGATCCACAAACAGATAAAACTATTTCATTGAAAACCAAAGAGAGTAGTGGGTCATTTGAGTTGTTATGGAAAACAATGGTTCAAGCAAATAAAAAAGGGTATAAACATTGGGCGGTGTCAAATGCTATAGATAACATGACAGATCAAATGAAAACATTCAGCTTTTTGAATAGATGGTTTATATTTAAAAAAATAACCAAGTAATTCTAATAGGTATTAAACTCTTATTATGAATAGTATAATTTGTAAACATAAAGCGACAACTCCTCATCAGGAGTTTGATCATAAACCATATATTGATTTAAATCAAACATTGAACAAGCATTTAGTTCATTGGAAAAACAAAATCAATGATAATAAGTGTTGGGATACCGCAAAACGATTATCAAATACATTCGAGTTCATATTTTCTTCTGGATATAACAAAGTTAGTGTATCTAAGAAAAAACCATTAAGTAGATCGTATTTCAAGTTATGGGAAATACTTCATGATTTTGAAATTGTTTCGAACAACATGAAGAGTGCACACATTGCTGAAGGTCCAGGGGGATTCATCGAATGCTTATGTGATTTCTATAATATGTATGATATCGAAGGTTCTATATATGGGATAACATTGAAATCATCGAACAAAAAAATCCCATCATGGAAGGTACCGAGGCATTTATTTGAGACTAATAATATTCATTTGTATGATAATGATGATGGAAATATCTATAATGTTAAAACCATAAATAAATTCATTCAATATGTAGGGGAACATTCTTGTGATTTTGTGACTTCTGATGGTGGTTTTGATTTCAGTGCTGACTTCAATAATCAAGAGTCAGATAGTTTGAAGTTGATGATCTCAGAGATATACATTTCATTGATGCTTCAAAAAGAAGGTGGATCTATGTTATTGAAAGTGTTTGATTTGTTCTCACTTCGTACTATTAAAATGATATCATTATGTAGTGATTTCTATGATCATTTCATGATTCTTAAACCTCAAACAAGTAGACCAGCAAACTCTGAAAAGTATTTGCTATTTCGAAAGAACATGAAAGTAGATTCAAACTTACAAATAAGAAATCTTGATATTCTTGAAAGATGTATTCAATTGGAGGATGAGTCAATTATTGATGAGTACACTGCTTATCAAGATTCGTTAATAGCCCTTACAAAGTATAATGTTGTATATACACATAATCAAATCAGTTGTTTGAAAGACACATTAGAAGTATCAAAGTATATTGATACAAATAACAAAATAATAGGAAAGAGTATATCAAAAAACATTAATGTATGTAAAGATTGGTGTATGAACTACAACATTCCGATTAATCAACAATAGGTTTGATGTATTGATCTACTAATACTTCACCCACTTCAATACTAGCATCATGTTGACTAATTCGTTGAGAGTCTACTTCTAATTTCTTATCGATCATCCAAAACATCTTCGCATAGTCGAAATCATCGTCACAAGCCTTCTTTATAATCATGGGGTACTCATCTGCGATTGTTTTGTATTTTGTGACAAAATATTCTTCTTTTTTAGTTCCTTTCAAAGGTGATTGTTCCATCTCAAGCAATACTTCTTTTAAAGAGTCCATTAATATATTTTTTTTTAATATTGTAATAGATCATGTTTAAATATTTTCTATTTAATATAAAAAATGGTTCTTTCCAGTAACGATTTCGAACATGATTATGCTCCTTATAATGAAGATCAAAAGTCTTATGTAGCTGTACCTAAACCCAGCTTAAATGGTGGTCTCTATACCGGTGAGGCATTTGCGTCTGGTGCAGCGTACAGAAACTTTCCTGCTCCTCCAGACTCTGTGTCTTTGATCACAAACAACTTGTCTTCTGCGAATCCTCCACCAGGTGCCCAACAGCAATTCCCAGATGTATTCCGCCCAGGAAACAATTTACCAATAGTCAATGAGAAAATGAAACTGAATAAGTACGGGGATAAATATGCGATTATGTGTACCAAGTCTTCGTAAAGAGGGAGCATGGATCAGCTTATTTGTACAGATTGATTTGTCCGTCGATCTTATGAATCTTAGTTTCCATGGATGTAATTTCTTTTTGAATACGGTTTCTAACAATGGGTGATTCTACTGATTTTATGCTCCGTTCCTTACGACGAATCACTTGCTTCAGTTTATGCTTCTCACAATGAAGTTCCTTCTTTTGAAGGATGGCATACACAAAGTTCGGAACTGGAGTAGCGGAGCACATTGTTATATGTGTTGTTTTGATATGATGAGTTTATGTGTGTGTTGTGTATTGTTCTTTTTTGAACCAAAGATTCAATTTTTTTTTCTTTTTGAATCGTTGCGTCTGATATTCATGAAAAAAAAGATCATGTAAGTGTAAGTAAAAAGTCTTTTTACATTACTTCACTTTTTTGACACTGTGGCCGAGCGGTTAAGGCGCACGCCTGCTAAGTGTGTGGGAAATTCCCTCGCAGGTTCGAATCCTGCCGGTGTCGATCCATTTCATTTTACTTGATTACATAAGGAGAACAAATGAACTTTTATGTATATTCGTTTTTGGAAGAAACAAAAATTTGATTTAAAACTTTCAAAAAAGAACCAATCTTAAAACCATGTCTTCTTCTGCTGACAAGTTTGCTTTTCTCACAAATGATTCAGACAAGATGTTCAAAACTTGCCTGATTGATGCTTACGATGCTGTAGATGAAATGAATTTATGGGACTATCTAGGCAATAATATATTTAATAGTTTCGCATATTATGATGGCCCATATCAAGAGCTACATAATAAGTTGCTTGAAAAGGCAGACAAGAATAATCTGCACTCTGGTGCATCTTATGGAATAACTATGAGGAATATAGAACAAATTGCTAAAAATGGATTTGAGCAATGGAAAAAGGATTATATTAAGAATTACACAGTATAAACATAATTTAAATTAAATTTAAACCAGAATGATAATCATAAATGATACCATCAATCTTGTACTTATATTCCATATCTTTTTTTATCATCTCATCATTACATACCCAAGCGTACACTTTGATGTTTTGTTTTCGTAAACGATCTACAATCTCTTCATGAATAATGTCATAATTGAATGACACAAAATCAATCGATAGATCATTGAACATACCAATAGAAACACCAGAAGAAATCACTCCAATATGAAACATAGTCAACTTGTTTTCTTTACGAAATCGGATCATTTCTTGGACACAATATTCATTAAATGAACATAACTCATAAGTATGCTTCGGATATCGAACAATCATTTGTACAATATCATTTCCAAGTTGTATTGCACTTTCAATGCCAAATGCTTTGATATCAATCATTAAATGCATCGGTTCATCATGCTTCAATAAATCTTCAAGCAATTCATTTTCTAAGTTTCGTTTTTCTCGATCATGACATAATACCAATTGTCTCTTTGTATTGTATCGTACATCGATTTCCACATATGGAAAATGATTGAAAGCATCGATAATTCCTTGTATTGTATTTTCTCTTTCAATACATCCTCTATGTGCGATATGTATCATTTGTAACCTAATTTATAAGCGATTTGTTTCAGATATCTTTGGAATTAAATCAAGCTCGTGCTTATTTTTTTCCATTCATTTATGTACCTTATTTACAGTATGTTCAAACAGTTCTTTAATTTTCATGTCTAATACAAAGGGCACATATCGTTTAAACACACTTACTGTAGTGTTATCTTTCATGTTCTTCAAGTAAAACCCATATCTTCCATACAAGAGCTTATAGGGTGTGTTTCCATTATGTACAATATCAAGGGGTAAGCTTAATAGAAATTCTGCATCTTTCTTGGTTACTGTTTGTAAGTCTTTGTTCGTGTCATCTAGATATTTTTGAATATTGATGTATGTACTCTTTTTTGATGTATCATGGAAACGAGTCTCGATGACTGGACCATATTTAGTAAGACGCTTTATAATCATACAATCACTTGGTTTATAAAGAATATGTTCTTCTTTCCCTAATTGCTGTTTAGGATTTTTTGATTTGTCACTTGTTTTAATGGTATTTTGAACATCCATAAAGTCTTTTTCAAACTGTTTATAGAAACGCATCAAGAAAGCTTTGTATTCTATACTTTTACTCGCGATATCATCCAAAGCGTTTTCCATACTACTTGTAAAATCGATGTCTACAATATTTTTAAAATTCTTTGCCACAAACGAATCTACTACCATACCAATCTCGGTAGGTTTCAATTTAATTTTTTCATCTCCAACCATTTTCATGTGTTTGATAGGCTTGACTTTTTTACTTTTTACTTTTACTTCATAGTCAATATGTTCTTTCTCAATTCCTTGAATATCCCTCTTTTCAATGTATTTCTTTTCAAATAGTTTACTCATGATACTAGCGTATGTAGATGGTCGCCCAATACCACTTTTCTCCAACTTGTCAATGATACTAGATTCATTATAACGACTTGGTGGATTTGTCCATATATTGTGTCCTTCGAATTTGGTTGGTCTTGGTGTTAAGCTTGTGTACTTTTTCACAATGGCAGCACTATCCACATTACTGTTCTCCTTGTTATACAACAACAACCATCCATTAAACTGAAGATACTTCTCTTTTCCTATAAAAGCGTATTCTGGGGACATGGTATTCATCTTAATGACCACATGAACTTCTTCATAAATAGCATCTGCCATAAAGAATGCTATTGTACGATTCCATATAAGTTGATATAACTTTTCCTGTTCTGGATTTTTAAACTTATAAGTCTTCGTAATATTAGTAGGTCTTATTGCTTCATGTGCTTCTTGTGCATTCTTGGAAGTTTTCGTTTTTCTAGATTTGGTTTGAACATAGGAGCCTCCATATTTTTGGTTTACATAATCTGTTGCAGATTTGCTAAACATCGGATTGATTGTTGTACTGTCCGTTCTCATGTATGTGATCGCACCCATTTCATACAACTCCTGAGCACAAGACATAGTCTTTTTGATGGGTAAATGAAGACTAGAGTAAGCTGTTTGTTGTAATGAAGAAGTTGTAAACGGATATGGAGCTTTCTCTTTTACGGTCTTCAAATTCACCGCATCCATTGTAAAGGTTGAGTCTACTAAAGTATTCAATTTGGTAATGATATCCTTATTACTTGGAGATTTATAAATAGTATCTTTAAAGTATAAAGTGGTATCTGAGATCTCTTTTCCAAACTCCCCTCTAATGGTCCAGTAAGGAGTAGACTCAAAAGTAACTATTTCATTCTCCTTATTCACAATGATGTTTAAAGTAGCAGATTGAACTCGACCTGCAGTCAAAATCACATTCGAATCAAATGCTTTCCACAATAACTTGGTAATCATGAACCCAACAAGTCGATCGAGTATTCGCCTAGATAAATAGGAATGAACCATTGGAAGATTGATATCCGATCGATTCATAACCGCATCTTCAAGAGCAGGTTGTGTAATTTCATTAAAGAGGATACGCTTGTATTTTGTTGGTTGTAAATTGAACATTTGTTGAATATGCCAAGCAATACCTTCACCTTCACGATCATGATCAGCCGCTAACAAAATAAGCTTCGACTTATTTATGTTGGATTTCAATAGATCAATGGTTGACTTTTTGTCTTGAATCAGTTCGAAGTTACAATTGAAGTCTTTTGTATTGATTCCCATGTCCTTTTTGGCTAAATCTCGAACATGTCCTTTAGATGCAATCACCTTGAACTGACCGAACTCATTCTTGATGTTACTCAGTTTTTTACTGTCTTTCAAGTACTTCTCAATCACTGCTGCTTTCGTGCCAGATTCCACAATTACAAGAATCATATTGACTAATCTTTCAATCTTAATACAATTACAGAATATATATATCCTTTTGTTTTTAAACCTAACCGTCAATTTTTTTTCAATATAACCATTAAAGAGTATGATAAGGGCATTTGGATACTTCTTAATTACATTGTTGTGCTTCATAGTTGTTTCGATGATAACTACTTTATTATCTCCATCAAAAGAAGCATTTGTTGAAAGAAGAATTGGCGGAGGAGAAGATGGCACAAAAAAGCCACAAAATATGGAAGAGAGGGTTCAAGCACTTCAATTACAAGTCGCAGAAAACACAATAAAACTAAAAAACCAAATCACTAACCATGATGGATTAGTATCTTCCATTCATAATGGTTTGAGTAAATTTTCGAACTTCTTTACACGATTAAATGAAGATGCAGCCAATAGTTTCTCTACTTCTGGTTTAATTCTATTTAATGGTAAGAATTTCTCAAACAAACAAAAGTTGAAAGATCTTATCATGAAAAATATTTCAAATACATATACGCCAGTCATAAAAGATGACGAAGAAGAGGATGAAGATGAGGATGAGGAAGACGAAGGAAATGATATTCAATATTCGATCGTTGAAGTGGTCAGTTTTATATTTGTAGACAAGAGGCAACTGTTTACTGTGACTGGAATGGATAATTCAAATGATGTAATATCAAAGCACTTATCTATAGTAAAAAATGAAGTAGCAGATTATTTTAGTCTTAGAAACAATGAGCAACTTATGTTAATTGTGGAAGAACAACTTCAAAATAAGAGTGCTGGGTATTTGGTGGATCAGTTAATGAGTTTTAGAAATAGGTATTTACAAAAATACAAAAATATAAAAAATAAAGATCGAATCAAATTCAGGAATTTCGATAAGTTCACAAAGGAATGGTTTTTGTATTTTCCATATTATAGGAATTATAAAGATATTGAAAATAAACTAAAAGGCAAGTTCAGTGCTTTCTTCGAGTTTTTGTCCGAACTTCAAGATGACTTAGAATAAAAAACTGTACATTCTTTACATTAACCTTCTTAGACTCGTTTTTTGGACTTTTTCTCTTTCTTTGAAGATTTTGTCTAGATCTTCAGCATTATTTGGAAATTGGTTGTATAGTTTCAGCTTCAAATCTTTTTGAGACAATGGAGGTTTTACCATTGAAACTTTGCATTGTAATCGACCATCCTTCGAGTTCAACTCTTCGATTTCATTCGAACTCATATAAGAGAGGATAAATGGTGTCAAGTTTTCAATATATTTTTTTCGTTGTTTAATCTCGTTGTTGAGCATTTTGATTTGTTTGGTAAACTCTTTGATCTCATTGTCAAGACGCATCCATATCTTGACTTGATTTTTGAATTCTTCCAGTTCAGTATTTGTTGATGAGTTCTGTTCATAAAAAGTATGTGGATTATTTCCATGAATATGAATGTTTTCATAATTAATTATGGAGTCTGAATTAGAGTGGTCTTGGGGGACTAATTGACTTCTTTGTTGCTGATTAATAAAATTACGAATTGCTTGTTCAGTCATAGATAATGTTTTGTATATATATGTTTCCTATTTCTTTAAACTTTCTTAAATGATTTATTTCGTTTCTTTTTGTGTTTTCATAAACTGGTTTAACGCTTCCACGCTTCTATCTTTCTTGAACATTTGAACTTTCTTCGTTGTAGAATCATATTTTGCTACATTCGGAACATAAGGGTTCTTTTTTGACATATTTTCAATCATGTTTGAAAGATCTGTGTTTTCCACGCCTTTTAAATATCCTACTTCAATCGCAATTGCGTCTATCAATTTGTCTTTTTTAAGATTATCTACGAATGCTTTCCAGGTTGGCAAAAACATGTGACATGGTCCACACATACTTGAGAATATGAGCACAATCGTATCCTTGCTCAACAAATTTCTTTTTCTATTTAAACTTGCTAGTTCTTTTTTATTATTTACAAACATGATTGTTTTAATTTTGGTGTATTTTGATATGTACTCATATTATTTTTGTAAAGAAGTGATTTGAATCATCTGGGGTTTTTAAAAGGTTAATACATTCATGGACTAGTTTCTCCTTTACTGCTCGATCGCGATCATCCTTCGCTTTCAAATCAGGCCCCTTATTCATTTCTAGCAATTTGACATTCAAGTCTTGATCGGGACTAACATCAGCCCCAAGGATAATAAAACGGTTCACACCATCATTAATATCATTCTTTTTCAAGTAAGGATAATAAGAATGAAAGACAACATGAAAACATTCACGAATGCTGCTTTTTAGCTTCTCTTCTTTTGACTTACCTACATAGACATATAAGTTTTGGAGAGTTAATGGATTCTCCTCATAAATCTTTCGATCAATATACCCTGAACTAATGATTGAGTCTTTATCAATTTTATTATTATCATTCGTGTACTCATTCTTCGTGTAATCATTATCATTCGTGTACTCATTATCTTTCGTGTAATCATTATCATTCGTGTACTCATTCTTCGTGTAATAGATGAACCCATCATTGAAAATAAACATATTTGCTTTGTATTGGTCACATACAATTACGACATATATCCTAATATCGATCTTGCGATTATTAACAAGGAAAGGGTTCTCTAAAATTTCTTGACATACTACATACTTTTCATGATGAAGTATATCATTCTTATGAGTCACAATTTTAAGACCAGTTTGTCTTTGAACATTACTTTTCAGTAGTAAGTGTTTGGTTGGTTTGTCGTTTTTAAAGTGTTTTAATAAGTCATCTTTTTGTGTTTTTTTATGAAGAATCCAAGTTTTAGGTAGAATTCTTCTAGGTGCAATCATTGGTAGCGTACTTTTACTTGCAAATAAGTTTACGCATCGTAACCCATAGATATACTTACACTTATGGACATGTTCAATGTTTACTAGTTTGAAGAAATGGTCATGCATACTTGTAAACAGAAGATCTGCTTGATCATAGTTTTTTACAGGTTTTAATCCATAAGACTTGAAGACATTTGGAATATGTTGAGTATTGTTGTTTATATTCATATCTTTGTCAAAACAGTAATAGGTTTGTATATTGATTTTAGTTTTGTTTGAGAACCTTCTGAGACAATACATATATGTAAAAAAAACTATTATAAGTATAAACACTGATGTTTTTCTCATACTTATTTTCATACTATTCTGTTCTATTAATTATTGTTTTGATTATTTCTATAGTAAATCTTTTATGGATTAAGGATCTTGACCCACCACCTATTTATTGTTTAATGGTCACAAGAGGTAATGAAGAACGCGAAGCATTTGCTCGAGTATCCGTAACAAACTTCGATGTTCAAACTTATCAAAAGAAGTATTTGATAATTATTAACGAAGGAAAATCGAATATACTATCGGAAAAGACCTCCAATAAGGTAGAAATACATGTCCAAAACATGCCTTTAGGAACAATGCGTAATTTGGCTATGGAACTCGTTCCACCAAATGCGATATGGACTACTTGGGATGATGATGACTGGCGCTCAACTGATTATTTGTCTACTTTGTATCATGCATTAAACAAACAGAAAAATAAAAGGTACTTAATGTTCACTCGAAGAATCGATCATAGTTTTAACAATGACTTTACATATCAAGTTCATTTACCTAGTGGTACATTCATATTTTTCTGTTACAAAGATCCACTTTTAAGGTATGATGATGTTGCAAATAAGGAAGATGCTGTTGTAAAGCGTTATTTGTTACAAAAACAATTCAATAAATTAGTGCTTTATGAAAACGATCCAAAATTGTATATTCGTTTCATTCATACAAACAATACGAGTGTGTATTTAGATAAAAATAAATCCAAAATTACTCAATACTCAAACAAGTCCCCTTATTTTGAATATCCAGCTTATGATGAACACATCCATTATGTAAATACAATCAAAAAAAAGTATTATAATAATAAATAATGAATAGTGCATGTAGAACAGTAGATTATTATAAACCAGATATTTCCAACTCACCTCTATATGACCGATCGGTGGATGTTAACTGTATACTCCAAACAGAAGAGAACAGAAAATACACTAATTGGAATACATATTTAAATGATTCTTATGTAGAACCATCATCTACTTCCATGAGATGTTTTATTGAACCAAGAGATGAATTCAAACTCAAAACAGATCAATACTTGAATGATTATCGTTGTCATGTAGATGCACCATCCAATACATTTCAAGGCGATGATTGTCTTGGGTTTGAATGTAATAAAGGAATGATGTATAAGTTGGATGAATTCAATACTTATCATAACTACCCTGTATGCAGATTTAGAGACAATAAGGATGAAATGACTTGTTGTCCAGAAAATATACAAATTTTTGATAACATAACTCGTCGAAATGTCGAGATACCAGTTATCAAACCCGATAATGATCTCATTATGGATACCCCCATCATTCCACAACTCAAATATAATAAATGCTTCTTGTATTGATTCGAGCGTTTTAAGCACCACCATCAATAACGATGATGTCGTCATCTTCTGACTCTTCGTCGATTGTTAAATTTGGCTCCTTCATCTTTTTTTCTGAGATCTTACTTTCAATCAATTGATCAATATCAACTTCCTCATCAAGACTCTTGTCGCTCTCTTTTGATTCTTTACTGTCTATGGTGCTGCTGGTGTTATCACTTCCATGATTATCAATCAAAGAGTCTATATCCACAGACACATCCATATCTTGTTCGCGAACAGGTTGGGACGGCTTAATATCTCTGGTGAATTCCATAACAATATCATAGAACTGTTTTGCCTTTTTGTCCCAAGAATACTTTTGAGTGATTACATTTCTAGATTTTTCACCATATTTATTAATCAACTTTTTGTTCTTGTAATAAAACTCTAATGCTTCCACAAAATCATCCACACTACATACTTCTGCTTCTCCAGACACAAAATCACGACTATGGTCTGTATAATAAGACCATTGAGGCGTAACCATCACAGAATAAGACTTTTGCATAAAGTCTAAGAATCCACCCACTTTTGGAACAATTTGTGGAACACCGACACCTGCTTGTTCAAAGTTACATAATCCAAAACCTTCACCATCACAAGTGTTAATTCCAATATCACCAACATTGTACATCACATTAATTTCACGATCCGTAACTTGTTGTGGATTCTGAATAATGATCAAATGACGCTTCAATTGATCAAATGTGATCCCATTCTTTCTACATTCTGAATGCATGATGTCGACTAGATCCCATCCACCATTCAAGGCAGTACTAATCATTAATTTGATATTGTCATCTAAATGATTCTTTATGAATTTGATATATGCCATCAAGCAGATATCCCAACGCTTACGAGGTTGATTACGATTCAAGTTTACAATCACAAAGCTTTTTTCATCGATGTTGTAGAATTTTCTTGCAACCTTCTTTGGAATAGGATAGAATGTGTCTTTATTGAAACCATGCTCCAATACTCCTAATGGTTTATCAAATCCTTGATGGCGAATACAATCCTTCCAATATTCAGTGAACATGATACCCGCATCAACATTGTCATTAATGAACTTGATCATATGATTTTTTTCATTCTTATATACAATATCAATATATGGTACAATCTTGAATCTACGATCTTTTATTTCCACCAATTTCTTGATTAGATTAGTAATTACAACAAGATCATTATATATGACTATAATATCTGGATTCACCTTATTTACATAGTCAACAATCAAAGTTTCTCCAAACCCCTTTGCCTTCGGTTCCTCGTTTTTATAAGCATCATAGATATCTTTTACTTTGGGAAGAGATCTCTCTTGTTTATGCGAAACATTGTCATAAAAGTTTTGGAATCCAAAGATGTATAATTCTACATCTTCATAACTACCCATTTCTTTGGCAAGTTCATAAACCACTTTAGAGTAACCATTGAATTGTTCAGGATGTGTACCACATAAAACAACTTTCTTTGTCATATTTGTATGTATATATAATCTTACTGAATAGCTAATTTATTTAAATAGAAATCTACACGCGTTGTTTAATCATCAAATACTGTCTAATAAAACGCTTTTCAATTGACTTCTAGAAGTATCCAAAGACTTTCTAGTACGACCTTTTTCAATTTCAAAGTTATTAATTTGATAATCAATAGAACTCTTTCTTTCTCTCTCTTTAGGAGTTTCTAAACTTGCTGATTCCTTTAGTTCATTCATTTCTATCTTTGTCATACAAATCGAATCGTTGTGTAAGATATGTGTTGGGATAAAAGGTCCATTATCCACCAAATGATCAATTTCAGATTTAATGATCTTAATAAATTCAGCTAACGAAGCATATGCTTTTGATTTGTTCTTGT
>Ga0222719_10000175_pt1 | contig 63884 bp, 79 predicted proteins | sample C33_34DmetaG_FD_165039 | JGI IMG/M metagenome (GOLD analysis project Ga0222719, IMG submission 165039) | Estuarine water microbial communities from San Francisco Bay, California, United States - C33_34D | ecosystem: Environmental > Aquatic > Marine > Unclassified | place: USA: California...
TCGTGACCTGGCGTCATATTTGTCGCAACCTGGCGTCACAGCTGTCGTACTAACTATACCCAGGAACTATACTCATTAACTATACATATGTCTGTGATGTATTATTGGAATGGTATTAAGGTAGGTCTTCTTCTTTTAGTTCACCCAATATGTTAATAAAATCTTTTGATTGTATTCTATAGCTAGGCTTCTTCTTAGACTTAGAAAAGTTAATTTTATTTATCTTCACTGTTGAAGTAAAACCTTTGGCTATTTGTTCTAAATAACTTTGTGTATCGTACATAAGATATTAACTATAGCACATTAAAAAACTCCGAAAAAAATATTGTTTCCTATTTGTTAAATTTGACTTTTCCTTTTGCGTCCTTTATAGTGTTTATATGATTATAAATTGGATAACAATACTTACTATAGGTTTCAGCTTAACCTTTCTCCCACAAGAAAGTGTTACAAGCGTTACAACCGTTACAACAACAAGTACATCTACAACTTCTACGACTTTGTATATTCCGCCTTGCGAGTATGACAATCAATATACTGCTAGTTATAACGCAGACTATGGTTGGAGTTACGAGAACGAGAGTTGTCAAGATGGTGTATTTACTACAAAATTATACAGCGAAAGTGATGCCCAAGAGCTTATGGCTCAAGGTATTATCTTTGATGGGTATAGAGAAATAGAAACCAAAGCTGAGCCTGTTCCTTTAGATACTTGCGAACATCCAAGTTTATGGTGGCTTTCTAATGTTCAAGGTATAGATTATATTGCTTCTTATGACGATGGTTATAGTGTTCAAGTTCAATATACTTTAATACTTTGTGATGGAACTACTTATGATGTTACTGGTTGGGATAACGATTTATTTGACTGGGCCAACATTAATTCTGTAGAAATCGTCACAGTCGACAGTTAATATGGTAACATAGATATATTATGGATGAAAAAGCAGCAGACCGAAAAATAAAAAGAAATTTAGAACACGCAGCAGTAATGATTATGTGTTGGATACCTAGAGATAAAAGGAATCAATATCTAAACTATTTTTATTCTTTGTTTACTGATTAAGGGGCAAAATGAAAAATATTGAATTAGCAAGCTTAGAAAATATTGCAGTTCCAGTTCCTGCTGGAATAAACGATATTGAGGCAATGAGACAAGAAATAAAAGGATATACAGATATCTTTTTACTAAGGTCTCCTATGCCTATCAATGTAGGTATAAATACTTTGTATGAAGTAGCAGTAGCTTATCTAAGTCGAGCTAAAGAAATAGAGATGAATATAAAAGAAATGGAGAACAAAGGTTTGATTACAAAGGCTAGTCCTTTGTATAAATTTAGAACTGGAGAACTATCTGCTTTTATAGACATTGCAAAAGAGCAAACTAGGTTAGGAAGTAGAAGAATAACTGTAGCCTCAATGGTTCTACAAGAACGAGAAGTTTAAGGGGTGGTTCATTTTTTCGACTACTACGAGATTTACTTCGGTAAGTTACACTGTGTAGGTAGAACCTACAAGTAAAGAATATAGAAATATCTTATAATAGTTCTTTGCAAGGCAGAAATCGGTTATATCCCTCTGTCGGGACATAGCGGTCTAGTAACTGGGCAAAGTAATGAGTTCTTCTGAATGGAAAACATTTGGAGTGCAGTATCTAATACTGCTGAGACAGTGGTAGGTTTTTTATGAACTGCCCCTATTTTTAATCGGTCATATAGACTTCAGCGTGACCATTTGAGATTAGTAATTCATTGATATTATTTTTACCAACCCATATCTCTGCTAAAACCCTGCCGTATTTTCCTTTACCTAGGGAGAGTACTTGAATGTTACCGCCATTAGAATTTACTTGATTTTCCACATACTTTTTAGCTTTTAAGCCTCTTTCTTTCTCCTCTAAGTCTTTTGTGCGGGTTTCGGGAGTATTGAGGCCATAAAGTCTGAGTCTTTCTTTGACCCAAATATTGAAACCAAGGTCAATGGTTACATCTATTGTGTCTCCATCAACAACTCTTTCAACTACGGCGTTATAGTAATATAATTCTCTCACGGTCCTAATTATACTACATTATTTCTAAATTATATATTTTATATACTAAACTATTTTTTCTTAGGTCTTTTAGGCTTTTTCTTTGGTTTTGGTTTTCCGTAATGTGCCATAATCACCTCCTTTTAACAAGCTCCACCCTCACAACAAGCTACTACTTTCTGCTTGTATGATGGGCATTTATTGTTATCACAGTATAAACCTGCGTGTATTTCTAGTAATGTGCTTTGACACACTGGACAGTCTGGATTCAAAGTCTTATTTCTCTGTAGAACCAATATACGAGGCAAGATATAAGAATCCAATACAAGATACTATAATAACCCAATCAATCACTCTTCCTCATCTTCTTTTAGGTCTGGGTTATTTAAAAACGAAACCTTAGCCGACAACTTACAATTACTTGGCGACTGGTCACACATCCATTGATTGTTTTGAATATGTTTAAGTGGAGCATTGCACTCCACACATCTATTTATTTTTCTTCTGCTCATCTAAAATCTCCTGTACGATTGGTATAAATTCTTTTAAAAACTTTGTTGAAAGTACTGCAAGCCAAACTAATCCACCAATAGATATCATTGATACTGTTAATACTAATATAATTTCGGTCATTTGAACCTCCTTGAGGGAGTTGAATTGTTAGAGTAGTGCCTGCCAGTTAGACACTATCATTAATACTGCTGATAAGGCCAGTAGCCAACCCATAATTTCCATTTTTCCAACCTTACCGTTGATTTCTTCTTTCATTGCGTCAAGTTTTTTGTCCATTTCTTGCTGATTAGCAAGAAGCATTTGGAGCATTTCTTTATTAGTGAATTTATCTTCACTCATTAGTTGTCCTTACAATTGCAGTTACAACCACAACCTTGCATTTCGTCTGGGTCTATATTATATTCCATTATATCTCCTTATTTATTTTTGTCGCCAGAAATGTATCCTGCAACAATACCAACAACTCCTGTTATTGACATTTGTAATAATTCTATTACGTTATCGTCTGGACCTTTATTTTCTTTAAGTGAAATATAAAAATCTCCTATAACTATTACACCTAACAATACAAATAAACCTATTGTTGCAGTAAGAATTATCTTTTCTTTCATTAATGCTTCTTTCATTAGTCTCTAAACCTTATTGTTAATAACCAAATAACTGTAGATACTATTATAGCAATACCTACAATATCTTGTGCCTGTCCAGTTAATGTGAACCAGGCAATGAAAAATCCCAGTAAGGTAAAAATCTGAGCTATAGACTCTTTTACGACGTCCATAAGCCACACCATTATTGCTCCTATATTCTTAGGAAGCAAAGCTTTAATAATGTTGTATGGTAATCCTATTAATTTATTGAGCCGTCCCACCGCTTTTTTAATTAACTTCAAAACGGTCTCCTCATTAATGCACCAGCGCTAGATATAATTTGGCTAGCTATAATTACTGGAACTACAACCTCTTTAGCTTTTTGACGCTGGTCAGATGTCATATCGTCTCCAATAGTCGCTAAACTAATATTTGTAAGGTCTACATCTATTATAGCAGATATAGGTGCCTCCAAAAAAGCCTCTACTTGTACTTCTACGACAACATCAGCAAGAGTAAAGTTCTCTACATCTTTGTTAGCTATGGCCCTCTCTACATATTCATCAACAGCTTTTGCGACATTCTTTTCCTTAGAAGCAGATACAGCAATCTTTTCTACATCCTCAGCGGCAGTTTCTTCATCTTTAAAACCTAAAACTTTACCAACTTCTTTCTTTTCCTCAGTAGATAACTGAGCTACAGTTTCAACTTTGGTAACTTCTTGAACAACAGCTTTAACAACAGCTTTAGTTTCTTTGCTTGCGTTACCCAAGTTCTGAACATTTGCTTTAGCTACCTCTTTAACAACCTCTACTTTTTTCTCAGTAGGTAATTCTTTAACAACTTCAGCAACTTTGGCTTCATAAACTTCTTGAGCTTTTTCTTCGGCTGCAACAACTTCTTCTTCAGATAAACCCTCAGTATCAATAGGTTCTTCTTCTACAATCTCAATAACAACTATTTCTTTAACTGCATTTTCTGTCTCTTCGACAATAACAGCTACTTCTTCGTCTGTGAGTTGTACCTCTGAGTCTCCCTCCTCACTAGGTAGTGGGTCAATCTCCACTTCGTCAAGTTCGGCTTCTTCATCAGCAAAATCTTCTTTAATTGGGAGCGTTGTTGTAGTAGTAGTCGTGGTACTAGGAGCAACAATAACAATTTCTTCCAACTCAAATACTTCTTCTTCATATTCAATAACCTCTAATGTCTCTTGTAACTGTTGTATTGTATCAACTAATGCTTTCAAATCTTCTTTTTCATCGTCAGATAAATTATCAGTATCTACATCTTTAAGTATAGACTCTTCTAACTCCTTTTGTATTTTAGCCTCAGCTTCAGCCTCGATACGAGCTAACTCTGCTAGCTCAGCTTTGATTCTAGCTTCTTCCTCTAAACGAAGACGCTCTTCTTCAGCTAAACGCTCTTCTTCTGCAATACGCTCTGCTTCAATACGAGCCTCTTCTTCAGCTTTTTCTTGAGCTATGCGAGCCTCCTCAGCCTTACGAGCTTCCTCAGCTTTCTCTGCGGCAATACGATTTTCCTCAGCGATACGATTTTCCTCAGCGATACGAGCTTGTTCGGCTTCATAAGCTGCTTGGGCAGCCGCATCTGCATCGTCTTTAGCTTTTTGATTAAATATAGTTACCGTAGGTTCAGTAGAAAAACCACTATATACATTGTCGTCAGAGCTATAACCTCTGATTGAAAATGACCAGTCTCCATTAGGAATGTCTGCATAAGGTATAGTATAGTTTGTATTTGTAATTCCTGTAATAACATATTCATTTTCACTGCTAGTCCTGTAATAAAGTTCATAACTTTCAGCAGTTAAAGTACCAGTGTTTGCTTCATTCCAAGCAACAGTTACACCAGCATTGTAAAATTGTAGAACTTGCGGATTCATTGGAGGTCCAAGAAATGCTGGAACAGTATAGCTAAAAGTTACATTGGTAGATGAACTATTACAATCTCCCTCACTACCACAAGCGTCAACTCTAAATTCCCAAGAGTTTGTTTCTGTTGCTTTAAAAGTATAAGAAGTGTCTGTAGTAACTAATACTTGTGTCCACTCTGTTTCATCTGTCTTAGAGAATATCTTATAGTTACTTGCACTAACAAATCCATTATCATTTGCGTCCCAAGTAATTGTTAAGTTATCGCCAGACTCATCTATAGAGCTAGCTAGGTTAGAAACTTTTGCTGGTTTATTTTGTATTGTAACGCTTACTGTTGGTGTCCAATCAGAATAACTTGCATTAGTATCGTTGTCTGACCTAATTTGTACGTGAAATAAACCGTGTGCTTCATTAAAAACTGCATTTAAATAACTAGCAGTAAATGTATATTCAGTATTGAGTGCGTTACTATCGCCAACATTACCTGTTGCGATTCCGTATGGCATACTTCCGTCATCACTTAAACCAAAACCAATAGCGTAACGCTCAGCGGGGTAATCTTCCATTTGGTCTGACGCGTCCCAGTCTGCTTTGACTGTACCATTTTCATAGTCAACAGTAAGGGTTAAGTTACTAGGTGCTTGTGTTGGGACGTGATAAGCACTAGCAATAGGCATAGGGTATATAAGTAGGCCTACAACTAATAGTCTACAAAATGTATTGAGTTTTTTAAGCATTCCTACTTTCTAGTAGGTACAGCGTTAAATACTTGATTTACCTCGTCTAAGTCTAGTTTTCCATCATCTATATATTTTCTAGCCAACATCTCAACAACGTGAGCTACACCCATTATTCCAGCAAGTAAAGCAGATTGATATACATCAATACCTACTAAAGAACCAGCACCTAATATTGATAGTGCTTGTGCTATAAATACAGCAACAATTCTTTTTATTATGTTTAGATAAAGCGCCCATCCCTGTATAACCTTTTTGGCCATTTGAGCTCCTTAATTAAAAAAGGCGGGTCTGTTTCCAAACCCACCTCTTTTATTATAGTACTTTTAATTAAAAGGACTTTTTTAGCCTTTTGGTATCTTACTCATAAATTCAAACGGTGCATCTTCTAATGCATTCTGAATTGCTGAGACAAGAGCAGAAGCTCCAGCGACTGTTGCCGCCATCAATACATCTGCTTCAAACATTCCTGCTTGATTAGCCATTATTACAGCCACAAAAGTTTGTGCTGCAGTTCTAGCTGCTCTGATTAGTGCTGTTCGCCAATAATCTGGCATATTTCTCCTTACTTTAAACGGCCAATACGCTTTATGAGCTTCTGACTGTTTTCTTTGTCATACGGCTTATAAGGCTTAGTTGGCTTTACTTTTGGTGTTGGTTTTCCCTCTACGTGGTCAAAGTCCACATAGGTTACTGACACATCCTCACCACTTAAAATTGCATCTCTTACGATAGGGTATACACGCTTGTACGCCGCTGTTGACGCTCCGATGTAACCTTTTTTATCAGATATATTCTCATTTTGAGAATTTCCTAAAAGTAAACAACCACTGGTATTTTTTTCAAAATTACCCAGGTGCCAAAGAATCCACTCGAAATTCGGTACGTTGTTTACATAAATCATACCTTTGTGAAAATTTGAACCAAATTTCTCAAGATAACGTTTATGAAAACCACCCTCGCTTCTAAGGGTCAATTTATATGTACCCTCGGGTATTCTTGTTTCGTGTTTTACTTTAACTCTACGATATTCGTCTTCGAGGGTATAGCAAAGAAATTTACGTTTCCCATCTGTAACATCAAATAAAATACCGCTAGTGCTATCGTTCTGAGAGCTTATTCTAAGAACTTCTAATTTCATTAGTTTCCTCTCTTTGGAAGTTGAAAAGTAGAATACCACGTTTGTGGTCCTACTATCCCGTCGGGGATTAAACCAACTTCTCTTTGTATCTCTTTACAACGAGCTACACTCATTTTACCATATATACCATCAGCAACCAGTCCACCTGCGGCGTCTTGCCACTGTGCTATATCTGCTCCTCTCATCAAAGGAACTCCAAACTTAAAGACTCTTCCACTCCAAGGTGGAGCTTGTCTTCTAAATTCGGGCTTTTCACCATCCACATAAGAAAGAAATCTATCCCAAGGAAACTCTTCGCCTGGGTCTGTTCTTCTATTTGGGTCTAAATCAGAGTGTGCAATGAAGCCTTTTTGGCCTTTATTCCAGTTTGCTGTACTAACTTTCGCTAAAGGAATGTTATATACATCTACTTTTTTCTTGCACCATCTAGCTGTATTGTAAAGAAGTAAGTCTTCTAATTGAAGATTCTCACCCCATTTATGCGCCCAATAAGCTATTTCTACTCCTAGAGTCCTAGAATTATGTCCTCTAACGTGAAATGCTGTAAAATCATCGGGTAACAGCTCAATAGTTTCTGATTCATCTATAACAACGTGAGCCGATGCTGGCCTAGTGTTATGTGTGAAATATCTTGCAACAGCATTAGCTGGAGAACCCTCAGCAGTATGAATTACAATTCCTTGTATTTCTCTTTTACGCTTTGGGTAATACCAACCGTACTTGCCGTTTTTTCTTAACTTGGCTTGTTTATTCTCATTTTCTACTAAAAAGTATTTCATTCCACCGTAGTTCCGTGTAGAACTTTCTCATCTGTGTAACCCCATTTGTTGTCAATAACAAATGTAAGAACACCTGCTTTAGATGTTAAAGCGTGAGAATTTTCTATCCATAAAGAACCACCATCCAAAGCTGGCGCTTGTACCAAAGTAGTATTTCTTTGGTGTTCTGTTGAATGATGATGAAAATGTGCAGATAAAAGAATGTCACATCCACCTACAGCTGTTTTAGCTAAAGCTTGTTTAGCTAACCAGTTTCCTGCTTTGGCTGGATGATTAGTCCCCCCAGTTCGAAATTGGTGGCCGTGTGCTATTCCTAGTATGTGATTTTCGATTTCTAAAGTCATCGTTAAATCTTTATCTGCAATATTCCAAGAAATGTTTTTTGCAAGTTCTTTGTTTTGCGAAACAATTCTTTCTGCTTGGTCAAACGCTAAATTATCGAAGTTGTCTCCAAAATCCGTAAACGCTTTTCCGTTCTTACGATTTTCTCCGTGATTTCCGCCAACCACTGCAATAGTGGTAAATGGAAATAAAGGAGCCAACTCAGTTACTACTTTGACAATTAGACCTGTAGCTATGGTTATTTGGTCACGCTGATTCACTTCGACGGACGCGGTTTGCATCGCGTAATGGCCATCACAGCCCTCGACGATATCCCCAAGTCCACAAAGAATTAAGCGGTTATACTTAGCCCCGCCTTTCTTTCTAAATTCAATAAGTGCTTTAGTTTGCCCAATCATTTCGTTAACCCTGTGAACTATTCCCTCTACACCGTCTCCATCCTGTTTTCCGACTTGCCAGTCAGTTAACGCCAAGACGAAGCTTTGTGAAGCTTTTTGTTTCTTAGGTAATGATATTTTTTTAGTTATAAGCTTTTTAATCCAATCAAAATCAAAACTTACATTTGTATCTTGTTTGGAACGAATACCTACTTTGTAGTAGTGCATCATTTGCTTACCACCGTCTACTGGTGCCTCCCAGCATCGGTATTCTATCTTATTGTCAATTACTTCGAACTCTTCGGGATTAAAACCAAAGTATTCTAAGTGTGCAGACCATTCGTCGTTTGATTCGACCTTAGTCTTATTCCCCTTAGTAGTTAAAGTTCCAACACCATTTTTTAAATGAACGCCTGGCGTGAAACCATCGGGATGCTCTTCTTTAGCTCGACGAGCATCTTCTTGGTCTCTACGAGACTTTCGGAGCTTTTCTACTTCACTGGAGAAGTTACTACGAGGCAATATTAGCTCTCTGTCTTCTTACTGACTGTATAGCGTTGTAAGATAAACTATAACCGCTGTTTTCAAGAGCTCTGAATACTGTAAATGCGGGAATATTTGTATCAGATAAGGCGGCATCTATTGCGTCTGCTTCGTCTTTTTCACCTTTAGCTCGTAAGTCTGCAATAAGCTTATCAGCTTTTAACAAACGAGTTTGATGAGGATTGACGGCTTTGTTGAGTTCATTCTGAAAATTACTCATCTTCAGCTACCTCTTCTTCACCTGCCTCTGCTGATTCTTCCTCAGCAATAACTGATGCTTCTTGACCTTGTGCTGCTGCTTGAGCTTTAAAGGCCTCTATAATTGCACCAAACCTTTTTACAGTTGCTTGCAATTCAGCAATTTTCAATTCTTTTTGTGAATTGATGTCTTGCATTTCAGTTAGTACTGCTTTTAGATTTTCTGCAACAGTGGCTAACTCTTTATTTTTTTGGATAACATCTTCGACTGTTACGTCGGGAGTTCCCTCATTATTCTCTGCCATTATTTCTCCTCTATTTCAATGGATAATATAAGTCTAATACACTCGCACGAATTTTTGGGTATTTTCTTTAAATGTTTTTTTTATATTTATTTTCTAAATGAGTTTTTTATTGACCTAATCCAACAAGGCTTCTTAAGTGGTCAACAACAACTTGTCTTTCTGTTGAGTTAAGAGCTGTGTTGTAATAAAGTATCATATAACATTGCCAATCACTAAATTCGCCAATGTTATCTCCATAATTTAAACTTATACTTATTGATTGACTACCGCCGCCAGTGCCTCCATAATTTGATGAAGCACCCCACCAGCCCCTGTAATAGTTGTATTGGTCAGCAGATACTACCCAGTTTGTTCCTGCTCTATCAGATTGGTCAGTAAGCCAACCATTATGATAAGCTACTGGAGTTCTAGCATTCCAGAATCCAGAAAGCCAGTTAGTATTAAGTCCATTAAAAATTCTTCCCTCAGTACCGTTATATCTTGCTATGTGAAAGAATGTGTAATTTGTGTTCGTTTGTAGTCTTCCTATAAATCTGAGACCATCTCCAGTTCCGCCTTGAACACATTCTTCTATCTGTGCTCCATTACCAGCACTTCTACTTACATAACTAGGATTCCCCCTTGTAGCAGTAGAATTGCCATTACCCATAAAATCTTCCCAAACATTTGTACCATCGTTGTATGACTCGGGAACATAAAGATGTCTAGGTAAAGCACCACTGTCTAATCTAGGATAATAAGAAGAAGCTCTTACGTCTCCTAAAATAACTGGTCTAGCAACTCCTAAAGACACAACTCACCACTTATCTATCGGACATTTAGTATTAATGTGAAGTGCTTTTATATTCATATCACAGTTACATTTACTACATTGCATAACTGTATCATATGACTCATACTCTTCTGTTTCAAAGTCATAACCAATACCAATTTCATTTTCTACCCAAAATTCACAACTGTTACAGATAGATATTCTTTCTTGGAATACTTCATCAGAAACAGCCATATCATCCCAAGTAATTGGTTTTTGATGCTCTTCTCTGTAAATGTCATTATTTTCAGCCACTGGTTATCTCCCCTCCATTATTTACAAATTCTTCTACTAAAGCGCCTAAAGGACTATCAAAATCATTTGATGTCATCCACATTGTTTCTCCATTGTTCATACCATCATCCCAAACTTCAAAATATACTTTGTAATAAATATCTTCTTCTTCAACTCTAAGAATATTGTAAACATCGCTACTTGACATATAACTCCACTCTAGCACTTCTGTTAATACCACTGCTGTCTTGACAGCAACCTATGACATCTCCAGCAGAATAATTAGAACCACCTCTGTATCTCATACCTATTCCTCCTCCAACGTCGTTAGATGATTCATTACCGCTTGGCCATAAACCACCGCCGTTTTCGTTCCAACCGAATCCCCAACGACTTCTTGTATCGTTGTTGGAGGTGTAGTTGTAGCCATAAAATCTAACATCTTTTTGTGATGACCAAGCATTTCCATAACCAGAAAATGTTTTAGCATCTTGTATGAAATACTCACCACCACTAAATAAGTTTGTTAATGTAGTTCTTGTACTAGCTTGAGCACCATTGTATATATTTGCCTCATACCAAGTCCACTTACCATCATAAGAATAAGAGCCACCTTGACCTATGTCTGGAAAGATTGCGAGTAAAGATAGTGCTTCAAAGTAATTAAATGTATCAAATTTTGCATCTGAATCACTTCTATCTAATTCTGTAGTTTCATTTAAAGTGCTTGTGTTTGTCCAGTAAGAAGAGTTGTAACCAAAAGTTGTACCTCTTGTTCCTTTAAGTGCCATCATCCAGCCACCACCTTGATGGTTGCTGTCCATTATACAATATACTTGAGTAGGACCAACTGTAGGTAAATCTATCCAATAAACACCATCTGTAGATGCTGGATAGTCTTGTTTGATTTGCTCTGCTGAGTCGCCTGCTTTAGCTGCAGATAATCCGTCTTTACCTGCTCCTAAGAGGATTGCTCTGGAAACTCCAATAGGCGACATAGTTATCTCCTATTGTAGGTCCTGTAGCATTTGTATTGCTGGAGCTCCTGCGTCTAAGAAAATAAATGTTAACAAATCAACTGCACTTAATGTTGCTGTCATTGTGTATCCAGCACCACCTGCAGTTATCGGAGTAACATTCGCTGCATTGACAGTCATACCAGTTGCTGTTGCTACTGTGTATGCTACAGATGCGTCTTGTGTTATTCGTAAAGTAAAAGTTTGAAAACCACTTGCTGCTACGTTTGTAAAAGCAATTGCTGTTATGTTCTCAGTTAAGGTTAAAGTACCAGTATTACCTGCACTAACGTCAACTGTTAATGTTCCAGAACTTGAAGTTACAGATTGCTTTGTTTCTGCGTAGTCTTTAAGAACTACATCATAAATTGCTCTACCTGCAGCATTTAAGTCTTGTCCTAATTGAGAGTTACTGATTGTTTTGTTTTGTATTGTCTCAGTACCAGTCAAAGAAACAAATCCATCTCCCTGTAGGGCAGCATTGAACTCTGCAATAGAACCAGTAAGTGTATTTAACCCTAAGTCTATTGTTTTGTTTTGTAATGCTTCAGTTCCAGCTAAAGTTGCAAATGAACCATCTGATAAAGCATTGTTAAACTCTGTTGTTGTACCTGTAAAGTTTAAGTTACCCGCAGCTACATCAGCTAAATCTATAGTTACAGATGTCTGACTACCTGTATCAATGGTTTTATTAAGTAAGGTTTCTGAGCCTGCAAGTGTTGCAAATGAGCCATCAGATAAAGCACCGTTAAATTCAGCAGTTGTACCACTTAATTTTGTAGGGCTAACTGAACCTAAAGCTACGTTACCACTTGTTACTGTAAATTCTGTAGTTGTAAATGATGCTACACCTTTTGTAGAACCATCTGCAGCTGCATCACCAATAAGTGACTCAACACCTGCTTCAGATAGCTGTACCCACGATGTTCCTATATAAAATTCCATTGCATCATCGGTAGAGTTATACCGAATGGTACCCTCAGTAGGGTTAGATTCTCTTTGTGGTGTTGTACCTTGAGGAACGATAATACCAGAGTCTTGTCCGTTAGAGAACTCTCTCAGACCAGTGGTATCACCAGCTACTTCAACTTTATGTATTGGTCTTTCGGCCATTGTTTATTCCTCTTCTTCTATGACTTCATTTACTGGCATAGATTGCGGTTTTTTATCTTCTCCGCCTATTTCAATCTCGGCACCCTCAATTCCCTCGTAAAATTCTGCTTTAATATCTTCTATTGCAGCGTGAAATTTACCGAGTTGTTGTTCTAAAAACAACAATTGAGACATTGCTCCCTCGATTTTCTTTTTATCTAATTTTGCCATAATTTCTCCTTTTCTAGTATAGCATCCTAAGCTTGTGATTCTGACCAAGTAATTCTTCCCGAAGCTACAAATGGAGATGTAGCAGATATATCTGCAGTATCAATCACTTTAACAGCCAAGGTTAGAATATCGGGACCATTAGGGAAAACACCATCTCCACCGAGAATAGAGTTACCCATATCAATAATTGCTTCAAGTGAGAAGTTAGATGAGTTAGATAACCTCTTATTAGTTACTGAGTCAGTAGAACCACCCGAAGCTCTAAATGAGAACACTTCTACACCACCAGTTACTTTTTCAGTAGCATTATGTGCTTGCAACTGTGATAATGACGGAGATTTTACATTTGACCATTGAACTTTAGATAAATCACCATTCAATATTAACTTAACTTCACACTCGTGTGTAAGAATTAAACCTACTTCACTCAATCTAAGTTGCATTCTGTTAATAATATCTCTTTCTCCTAAGAAACCAGAGATACCAGAGTCAACAGATGGAGCAAGTCTAAGTGATACAAGAGGAATGACGTCAGTACCTAAGTTAACTGTTTCATCTGTTCCGCCAGCTTCTGTACCTATAGAAACAACAGTAGCAGTTGGAACTATTGGATATGCAGCTGGAGTATTGTAATATGAACCCGAACTGATGTAAATATAAGCATAAATAGTTGAGCCCGAATACTGTGTGAATGTTAATTCTTCACCTTGTAATTCGTCACCAACAGAATATAAAGGAGAACCGCTAGTTAATTTACTAGCATCTGCTTCAGCAAAAGGTATTCTTACATAGAAATCATAATTTCTTTGACTTCTGTTATAAAATCTAACTAGAGCAGAAGCACCAGTTGTAGTTGCTGTAATAGACTGACCATTTGTGAAAGACAATGAGTTTGATGTAGCTGTGAATAAATATGCTTCATCTTCGTCAAAAGTACCATCCATAATTACAGAAGTACCCCAGTGGAATAATGTTGGTGCGTATGTTGGGTTTGCGCCATTCACAACTTCATATGCGGCGGCCATATTACCAGAACGCATATAAGCTTCATCTAATCTGTTGTTGTGTAAGAATTCGTGTACATATCGTACGTGACCTTTTCTATCTTTAAATCCAAAACGAATCTTACCAGCACCATACCAAGAGTAGTCCATATAGGCCATCTGAATTTTATCGATGTCTAAATTAAATCCCTCAGCTCCAGTACCATCACACTTATCTATATTCCAATCAACTTGTGGAATTTTTATGTCTTCGGTAAGTGTTATAACTATGTTTTGAGCACTAACACCTCTATATTCGGGAGAGATGTACATTTCTGTTTTTGAATTAATTTTAATAACTTTATATGATTGACCTCTAAGTACTACGAAGCTTCCAACAGATAACTGACCACTAAAGTTAGTTCCTAAACCAACTACTTTATTTGAATTTTTTGTTACTGTTGCTGTACCCGAAATCTGTGTAGTAGAAGTTCTTCTACAAACCTTAAGAGATGCACCGTCGTATTCAAAAAAGAATCCGTTTTGTAAGTCAAACATACCAACTCTTGTTGCTGCATCAGAATATTCTGCAACATTGAATTTAATAATACCCGATGGTTGTGTAGTTACTGGTGTTGAAGCTAATGTATATGTAAAGGTAAATGGGTCAACAATTGTTACTTGATGGTTTCCATTGTATGTAGCATCACTAGCATTTTTAACTCTTATAGACGCTCCAGCACTTAATCTATGAGGATATTTAGTTGTTCCTGTAGCAGTCAATCCGTTAGAAACTAAGCTTTCTAGCGTTATTGGTGGGTTAAAGTTAATAGCAACAGAAGTCTGTATACCTTTACCAGACTGATACCTAAAGTATTTTCTTGTCTGTCTTCTAATTGATGAGAAAGGAGCAGTACCAGCAGCTATTTCTACACCACCATCGAATGGTCTGTGTATTGAAAAACCGTCTGGTCTTGCGTATAGGTTAGTTTCTGTAAAGTGTTTTGTAGCAGTTGCTGCAAATCCTACAGCTCTATCAACTTGCATAGACGCATCGTCAGCAATAGCAACAACTGTAAATGTTGTTAACTCGCCTGGCGTATTGTTGTTGTCTTTGATTAATAGTGAGTCACCAACTTTAAAATATCTTTTAAATAATGTATTCTCACCAACTACTACGTCGCTTGTAACAGTTGTTGTTACTGTTCCTACAGCTTCAGCTATACCCGATATTGTGTCTGCTTTTAATTTATGTGTTCCTGCAGAACCAGTTAAGCTTATTTCTGTACCCGAAGAAGCATCTTCAGCAGTTGCTGCTAGCTTAATATTAAATTCATCAACAAGAATTGTGTAATATGTTGTGTTATTTGTAAGACCTGTAATGTCTGAGTTTCCGTTATTGTCATAAAGTAAACCTGCACCATTTTGTAGGTTGTGACCGTTAGGTAGATTTACAATATCTGAACTAACGTTTGCAGCACCATCAAAAGAGTATGTTACTGGGTCTATTTGAAAATTGGTTTGGAACTTAAATTGTTGTTCCGTACTATCTTGAGCTGTATATGCACCATCAACGATACCAACTGTTGCTGGGGTTACGAATGTTAGGTTAGCAGCACCAGCACCGCTTAAGTTTAATTCTTGGTTTGTATTCTTATCTGCTAAAGATATTCTATCGTCTGTCTTAACTTTTACTTTATATTGTGTATTGTCAGTTAATGTTGGGTATTGTAAGCTTGTATCGTAATACTCAATCATATTTTCAATCATTGTATTGATTTCGGTTGTGCTGAATAATGTTGTATCTGCACAAGATAAGAGTATTAATCCTTGAGTATCACCCGCATCAGTAGGTTCATCATTCCAAACATACTGCCTATCGTTATTTATAGAACGGAAAGACCTCATCCAAGAGTTGTTATTCCAAATGCTTCTATTTCTAGCTTTGAAAGAAATTATAATCATATCTGTATTACCACTACCACCAACTCTTGCCCAAGCGTTTGAGTAGTACCAGTTATTGTTTGTAGCAGAATATGTACGATAATCTTGGCTTGTATGGCTTATGCTTGGTCCTTGACTTCTTGTATACATATATAAATATTGATTAAATCTGTAATAAGTATAAGCAGTATCTTCATTTGCTTTTCTTATATACATAAAGAATTTTTCGTTTTTAGAGTTTGCTACGAAATCTGTACCATAAATAACTGGAGATTGGTCAGCATATATTTCGTTAGAAAACGGGAAGCTAGGTGTTGTTTCTGAAAAATCTGTAGGATACTGTGTCACATATCGCCAAGATTGCTCTGGTTGTGACCAGAATCTTGTAGAAATAGCAGAAGTAGATACATAACTAAAGTTGTCGGTGTACCCTTGAGTGGTATCTACACCTGTAGTTATATATCCTAAGTTTGCTTGATTTGATGTAACAATATTTCTAAAACCACTTTGAGTATTTAGCCATTGAGTCAATCCTGCTTTCCAAAGACTAAATTCAAATTCTACTGTATCGGGGGTTACTGGAGCAATAGAACCAGTTGTTACGGATGGAAGTGTTCCTAATGAAGCATCAATAGTAAGAAGTGAGTTGTTTGTTAGTCCGTGATTTGGAATATAAAAAGAGTTAGCAGTAGGGTTAGCTGCTGTACCACTAAATGTATAAACTCCAGTTGCTTCTCTTATTCTTTGTACTGTTCCATTTTGAACAAGTCTAAATCTGTCGGAACCTACTTTTTCTACTTGATAGGTACCAGCACTTACTGTACTTTCTAAAATGTTATTTCTATTTGTAGAAACTCCACTTATAGATTTTAAGTCTCCCGAACTTATTCCAAATGATACAGTGTCTCCATCATTAAACTGTAAGTTTGCAGAGTAAAATGTATCTGCTTCTTGGTCTTCAATTAATGGAATCCAGTAAACATCTCGTGTTCCACTATATGCACCAAAGTATCTAAAACCACCGTTATACCAATAATATTTTCTTAATCTGAAATATCTGCTTGTATATGGAATACCAGCATAATCTCTATTTTCAAACCAAGTTGAATACCAGTGAGCTTCATCTTCAATAAAGTTCCATCTATTTGGAGTTGTTCCTGTTTCTGGGAATACATAATTTGTTGCATCTTGATGTGCTCCATAAGTACCGTAGTCTTTTATAAAGTCTTCTATTACTGTGTTTGTTCTTGAAGCAAGCATAGCTTTATCAATAGTCCTCCAACTAGGGTCTGCACCACCAGAAAGACCATAACCACCAGCTGCTTCGTCAAACTGGTTCATATCCCAGCCAGAACCTACACCAGCATTGTAATAAGCAGTTGTGTAAGCATAACCGTAATAATCCCTGTAGTTACCTCTACCAGCCCAAATCTCGTAAACCATTCCAATCATTGCTCTACCGTAGTTATAAGAACCAGTATTATTAAAGTTTATTGCAGCACCATTTCTTGAGTCTGTTAGCTGAATATTGTTATCATCTACTTTTTTAACATAGTAAAAATCAAATCTACCTAATCCACCAATTTGAGTATCTCCACTAGGTGGTACATAAAGAACTGTGTCATTGTCACGCATTCTGTGGTTTGTCCATTCAATAGAGTTGTTAGCTACATTAACAGCACTGGCATCAAATTTTAATGAATGTGGAGGTCTGTAAGCTTTAGTTTCTGTTTTTGTTAAGTCAACTGTTGGAGTAACTGTTATAGTATCAGCAAAGTCAACTACTGGTCTATTATCTGCAGCAGTAGAAGTTGTTGTAGCTGTTATTTTTAATGTTTTTACAGCAACAGTGTTTATTAAGTAAAAGTTAGAACCATCAACGAAACCGTGTGGTGTTGGGGTATCTATTGTAAGTTTAGATGATGCTGCTCCATCTGTTTGTACACCAGCACTAGTATCATAAGTAATTTGAGAACCACTATAGAACTGGCCTGGCGTTACAGTTGTATATAAAGAACCAATAGAACCAGTTACTGTTTGTGAAGCGTTTGCTTGATAAATAAATTGTGTTGTGGTTGTAGATTTGATAAGGAATTTACCCTCTGCAGTTCTTGAAGTTAGACCTTGTACATCGATAGGAGTACCGATAACGAGTCCGTGTTCATCATTACAAACAACAGTTACTAAGTCGGAACCATTCACAGCTGTTACGTCTGTGACTATAGCTAAAGCAGAATCACCATCAGCAACGTAAAAAGATGGAACGTTGTTTGATAATTCTAATGTTTCCCATTTAGTAGGCTGTAGACCGTACTCAAAGTCAGTATCAATTAGGTTTTCTGGAGTAGATACACGAATTTTGTGTACTGGGTCCAATAATGAATCAGCAACTTCTATTTCTTCGAGAGGTCTATCTACAATAATTTGTAATTTTGATGAATCTGTTGCACCAAGTGTAGTAAGGTTTGCAGTTGTTGTAATAGTGGTTGTTTCGTTTTCTTCGTCCCAAGACCAAGTTGCAACTGTTAATTCGGGGTCAGAAAAGTTAACAAGAATAGTACCTGTGTCAATATCTGTAACAAGGTATATTTCCTCTTTCTTCACATAATAAGGAAGCGTAAGAGTATTTGCAGACGCATCTATTGTGTAATAAGAGTTAACTACTTTTTTAGCCAAGTGCTACCACCAGTCCTATGTTTACTTGAGATTGATTATACTCAATCCACTTAACCCCATTATACTGGGTTAAAGTCTTCGAATCTGTGTTAAATATTATTTGACCTCTAGGAATTCCTGTTAATGCATCTATTTCAGCTTGAGTTTTATTTATTATCGTAAGCGGAGCGTTCATCTGTAAGTCTGAATTGACTATTAAAGCTGTATTATTTGCATCTAACGATTCAATTTGTGATACTCTTATTGTGCTCATGGTGAGGCTTCCTCTTCAGTAGGTTTAGAATTGTCTGATTTGACCTTATTATATTGTACCACATATTTATCCCACTTGGTTGAATCTCCTAGTATTTCCTTTTCAGTGTATGCTTCTACAAATTCTTCTATTGTAGGATATTGAATAGCTCTGTTTCTAGCGTATTCTGTAGCATTGTATGCATCAACAATTTCTTGTGCCTTAACAAGAATATCTTCCCAATCTGGTGGTGTTATATCGTCTTCGTTTAACCAATTAACATCTTCTTCTTCTATTCCTGTCACGGAAAATAGTGCGTTAGGTTCTAAAGCTAATATAGCTTCAGCAATGTGAGCATCATTCAACTCATTCATTATGCCAATATCTCCATAAGTGTTAGTTGTGAGTGTCCTTTTTCATAGTTTAAAGATGTAGTTGTATTTATTGTACCATTGAATCTAAAGTTTGTAGTACCACCACTAGTTTTAGCCAATCTTACACGATAAGTAACGTTACCATTTGTAGCTGGTGCATCAATAAGATGATAAGAAGTTGAGTGTGGTGTGGAGTTATAGTCTGTGTCTGGGTAGTAACCAACGTGAAAAGCACCTCTTGTACCAGTTATATTTGTTGGTTTTAAGTATACTTCTGCATTTCCAGCAAGCTGTCTACTTATAAAACCTACTGCATCGTGATGACCAGATTCTCCAAAAATTTGTAACATTATCATAATTTCTGAAGTAGCAGAAGTTGGTGTTATTGTTGTAGTCAACAATGCTACCTCTACGCCATCAACACTGTTTGGCATAGCGTATGTTGCTTCAGTGTCATTAAAAGTATAAACAACTTGCTCAAATTTTCCTTTAGGAAAACCTACTGTTGTACCACCAGAAGCATCTACTGTTCCAGTTAGGGTTACGTTACTAGGTATTGTTATACCACTAGCTGGTGTTTTTTCTTGTATGTTGTCTGTTTTTACAGTAGGAAGACTAATAGAAGTACCATCGGTTGTAATCTCTTGACTACCTAATGTTAATGAACTTCCACTTAAATATAAATCTCTAAACTTATTGCCTGCACTACCTAAATCATATGTTACATCTGCACTAGGAAGTATATGTCCTGCAACGGTTATTCCAGAATCTTTTAATACTACTCCATCAATTGTTACGCCAGTATCAGCAGTCTTTTCATTGATAGTGTCTACACTGACTTCAGCACCTTTGAGAAGAACACCGCCTACAGTTACACCAGCAGAAGCTGTTGTTTCATTTATTGTATCTGTATTAACTTGTCCATCTTGGAGTTTTACTCCCTCTATAGTTACACCAAAACCTGTAGAAGCTTCGTTAATAACATCATAAGAAGTTGACCTTACTCCATCTAGTGAACCTATATCTTCCCAAGCTGTTCCTGTATATACTTTAACTTTTTTGTTTGTAGAATCGTATATTATTTCACCAGCTGTCATACCAGTTAAAGCTGTTATTTGTGTTGCTAAATATGATTTAAGTTTTAATGGTGTATCAAAAGTAATACCATCACTAAAAAGTATTTTACTGTCACTTGGGCTTGCTAGCTCACTTACTACTATTTTACTCATCGTCTAATGGATACCTGTTTTCTCTAAATTCGTTTCCTGCATCTACCCAAGCTTTGACTAAAGCACAAAAAGAATTTGTTTCTGCTCTATCTTCATAATCGGGACTACAGCTTACATTGTCAATATCACCAGTAAACCAAATGTTTATAAGCACTGGTTCATCGGGCTCAATATGATAAACTTTCTCACAGTAATCAATATTCTCTAATACGTGAGGGTCTTCTATTAAATCGTCTAATATACTTTGTGGTACGTCTGACATTTTAACCTCCTATCTCCGCATCCCACATCCACCTCATACTTGAATTGCCACCTGCAATTGTACAAAAGTAGTTTGTAAGGTTGTTACCAATATCAACATTCCAACAACCCCAACCAACGTCATCACTGTGAGAGTTGAAGTTATGGTTTAAGTAGTTACCATATTCGTTATAAATACCTCTAACAAATCTATATTGTCCAGAATGAATTTTATCTGGGAATCTATACATAGGGCCTAATTTATAGGGTAGGATTCCGTCTAACACGTTGTTACGAGAACCACCACCCCAGCCAATAATTGCGCTTGTTCCCTCACCAACTTTTTGAAAGTATCTTGCGCAGTTATTTAACTCTGTATTGTAAGGTAATCTTTCAAATGGAGTCACACTTCCTCCCATTTCTAGTTTTACATTTGCAATATAAATGTCAAAAGATGAACCAGTGTGCTTAAACATAAATGCTAAATAATCGTGTGTGGCAAGGTCTCTTACAGAACCTATTGCTTTACCAGCTGTTGATGGAATAGATAAAGTTCCTGTGTATTGGGTCCAAGTAGCATTAATACTGTGAGCAGTTCCAGTAATAGTTACTGCAGCAGAATATGAACCTGTAACACCAAAGTTTTGTCTCATTTCAGTTGTTAATGTTTTAGTTCCCGAAGCAGTTCTTGCCCAAAAACTGTAAGTAACATCTTGTCCTTGAGCTGTTTGTACACCCTCTATTCTTTGTTCCATAACGCAGTTTCCAGTGTTTGAGCTGAACCATCTTGCATAATATACTGGACTGTTAGGCACGTCACTTTGTCCTTGAGTAAATGTTTGTCTAGATATTTGTGAAACATTAGTTGTAGTTACCCACCTATCTGCAGATTGTGGTCTACCATTAGATGTAGAAGTTCCTGCAGTTCCTCTTTGCCATATATCCCAAGAACCATTCATTAATAAGTTTGCATTTGTTCCACCACCCGAACCACCAAGTCCAGTAGCAGAACCAGCTGTAAAGTCTATTGTTATACCCGAGGCTAAGACGAGATTGTTATTTATAGCTACATTATTACTTGCAGTTTTTTCGCCTATAGAGTCAGTTTTTATACCGTCAATGTTCATATTACCAGTGACACTGATTCCAGAACCACCAGAGCTATCTATTATTCCGTCTAGCTCTATTTTGTCTGAGAATACAATTTTGTCATCGTTAACACCAACATTGATTGCACTAATTGTAGAGTCACCCATATAAATTGTGTCTCCACCAAGATATAAGTTTCTCCACTTAAAGGATGCAGAACCTAAGTCATAAGTATCATTTTGACTAGGAACTATGTTTTGAGCCACAGCAGAAGTATCTAAACCGTTGTGAGCAAATGTGATAGTTTGATTTATTCTATCGGTAGTAAGTGTCATATCTTGACCAGCAATAAGCGTCAATGTATCGTTTTGTACCAATGCATCAACATCTAACTGACCAGCTACTTCAATGTTATTGAAAGCTTTTGTATGTTCTGTACCACCAACTTGCACCCAAGTTGCACTAGATGATTTATAAACTTTTACAGTTCCCTCTGTTTCGTCCCATACTAAAGAACCATCATTTGGATTCTGTATAGCGGTTATTTGTGCTGTTGTGTAGTTTTTTAACTTTAATTCAGCACCTATGTGCAAATCAGATAATACAGTTACCTCAGTACCTGTAGGTGTCTTATCTATTTGGTTTACTTCTAATTTAGACAATTACGAGCCTCCCTTGTACTGTTATTGTACCAGAAAATGTAATAGGTCCAGCCATCATCATATTTTGACCGCTAGGAACTGTAGTTGTTGCGTCATATTTGTCGGGATTCCTAAAGCCCATACCGTCTTCACCTATGCTAAAACCTAACTCATCTACAAAACCTCTCTTTAATCCCTGTGTGAAGAAACCAACTTGGTTGCCTGTTTCTTCAGTAGTTACTGCAGTATCTCCTGCAGTATCAACGATTACTGAGAATGTATCTTCAGCTACAGCTAATTGGATATCATCATCAACGAAAGTTACACCATCAGCAGTTTCTTGGAAGTCTAATACAGAGTTAGATATTGGTAATGGGTCAGAAGTATCTGAAGAACCGTCGTATTCTATAAATGGTATTTCAGAGTTAGAAACTGTTATGAATTTCTCTATACCAAGATAGTTAACAATCTTTATAGAATCAGCAGTTCCTCCACCGCCACCACCGCTTACGTAAGATGGTTCCCATTTTCCACTAGATGAGTTGTAAACAAGTGATTCTCCATTTTGTGGAGAGCCAGCATTTACGTTAGCTAAATCATTTAAGTTAGAACTTGTTGTTAATACTGTAGAATCTATTGCGATGTTTATTGTATCTGTAGCACTTACGCTTGTGTCAATACCAGTTCCACCAGTGAATGTTACTGTGTTTCCATCAGCTACTACTTCTGGTGTTCCAGTATCAGCTTGTAGTGTAAAGTCGTTAAAAGAACCTGCACCAGCTGATGCTAACAAGGTAGCTACATCTACTTTTGTAAGGCTTGTAGCACTTGCATCATAAAGAAGAACTAAGTCATTTGCTGTATCTATTGAACCAACAAGTGCAGATTGTCCTGTAATTAATGCACTTGTATTTAAAGCAATAGTACCGTCATCATCTGGAAGAGTTATAATTCTATCTGCTGTTGGGTCTTCTATAGATAAAGTAGTTTCAAATGCATCTGCAGTAGCTCCCTCAAAGACAAAAGCATTTTGTACATTTATTTCAGTTTGGTTTACTGTTGTTGTGCTACCTTGAACTATTAAGTTACCACCAATTGTGATATCTCCACCAGCTCCTAGGTAATCAGAAATCTTAGTATTTAATGAAGCTGTAACTGCTTGATTGGAAGCATTACCTATGAATATATCTCCATCATCTAAGTTAGGTGTAGCATTTGTTCTGCTTGCACCCATAACATAGATTTGACCAGTGCTAGCGTGACTTCTAATTACTTTAGCAATCTTTTGTATTCCAGAAGTTTCTCCAGTTGGAATTGTGCTTGTTAATGTTCCAGTTGTAGAAACATAGACGTCATCTCCTACTGAGAATGATGATGTGTCTATTCCTATAAACTTACCGTGTGTAACAATTGTTATTTCAGAGTTGTTGTTTGAATCTGCATAAGCTATACCAACTGCTGGCATTTTTGCTGAATCGTCAGCGTCAGCAACATCTACTGTAAACTCTTGACCAGAACCAGATTGTCCAGATATATATACTGGAGTACCTTTTGTAATTGTTGCACCAGATTCGTTTTTAGCTTTTACGTGTATTGCACCGTTTATGTCTGCGGTTATTTCATCTGCTAAGCCAATTGTTAATGTGTCTGTTCCTACTGCAACAGTTGTTTCATTCGCTACACCAGATACAGTTAATGTATCAGCGTCTGTAATTGGTGTAGTTAACGAACCATCACTTAATGTAAAGCTTGACATTGAACCAGCACCAGCTTGAGAAACAATGTCTTGAATTGTAATTTTCTTTAATGAAGTACCAGATACGTCATAAATTAATACTTGGTCTGTTCCAACTGGGCTAGCTTTGGTTGATTGAGCAGTAATTATTGAATCTTCTACAGAGATTGTTCCAGTTGTGTAATCAATACCAGTACCACCGCTTAAATGATTATCTACATAGGTATCTGAATAATAGAAGTTTGATGTACCTTGTGTTAAATCATCAGTTGTTTGTGTTGAAAGGTCAGCACCAGCAACTGTTAATACTGAATTTCCACCCATTCCCGAATGACTAGTACAGTAGTAATAAACTAAGTCTGGTGTAGTAGAGTTAACTGCAATTTGTACATAAGCTCCAGATTGACCTTGCGTACCAACATAAGTTACACCAGCTGTTAAAGCTGTTCCTGTACCGTCTTTTCCAGTATTTAATCTAAATGGATGTGTAGCAGTAGAAGAATCTGATAAATCAAATATGTATGTGAATCCAGATACAAGTGCTAATGAAGCAGTTTCTTCTCCGTCTATGAAATATTTATTGTTTCCATCAGAACCAACTGCAACAGTTACAGCATAAGTAATCTTTATTGTGTTTAGTTCTAGGTCTAAAGTCTTATTTATGAGAACATCATCTGTATCTAAACCAACGAAACGTCCAACTCTTTCTGGCCTACCTTTAGCATTACCACCTCTGTTAGAATTTGCACTAGAGAATGGGAATAAGGTAGGTGTTGTAGTGTGTACTCTTAATTCTTTGTAAGAACCAGCTTGACCTTGTGTACCTACAGTAGTTAAACCAGTTGTGTATTCAGAACCATAAGTGTAAGTATATGTTCTAAATAATTGGTTAGTTGTAGCACTACCATTTGCAATTGCTATTTGTGTACCAGCTGCAGCATCAGAAGTAGAAGCAGCTACTTGTATTTCTGTACTGCTTACTACTATTGCGTAATACTTTGTTCCGTTTGTAAGACCATCAATTTCAAAGTCAGCATTTTGGTCGTATACTATTTCATCTCCTGTTGTTAAACCGTGAGCAGCTGTAAATGTGATTGTGTCAGAGATAATTTGTGATGGGTCAAACTCATCTGTTACATAAGTAGAGCTAACTTCTGTGTTAGAACCATCCACTGTTTCTGATAATGCAAATGGGTCTGTAGCAAGAGATGTATGTGATGTATCAAACCTATAGTTCTGATTTGCTTCTAAGTTAAGTATTGCTTCTGATTGACCATTAAATCTAAATTTACCTGCTGTTACATCAACAACAATAGTTTTAACCATTGTGTTATCTGTATCAACAACAGTTTTATTACTTAAGACATCTGTTGTGTTTTTAGCAACTAATGTATCAGTGGAAGCAATTGGCATTGTGATGACATTTGAACCATCACTAAACTCGTAGTTTCCACTATTTAAAGTTATTGTATTTGTATTTAAGTAGATTGATGAACCACTTAGATATAAATCTCTAAACTTAAGAGCGCTAGAACCTAAGTCATAAGATACATCTGTATCTGGAATTAAGTGTCCAGCAATTGTTGTAGCGCCTAAAGTCTTGTTAGTTAGGGTTTGTGTACCAGTTAATGTAGCTACAGTTGAATCAATGTCTATAGTTACAGATTGTGATGATGCTGTTGTGGTAATTCCTGTTCCACCAGTAACAGTTAATGTTTGGCTATCTAAATCTACTTGTCCAGTTCCACTATCACCTGCGAAGTCTAAGTCTTGTAATGTAACTTGTGCATCCACATAAGCTGTGGTTGCAACTTTAGTAGAGTTATCATTAACACTCTGAGTTGTAGCTGTAACGCCATCTGCTAAAACAGAGGTAGCACTCAATGTACCAGTAAGATTTGTAGCTACAAAATCTTTGCTACCTACTGTCCAGTAATCATTTGTTTCGTCCCACACCAAACTTACATTTGTATCAGTTCCTCTTTCAATTTCAATACCTGCATTTTGTGATGGAGTACCAGTTTCGTCTGAGTTAAGTACTAAGATATTGTCGCCGATATTAACTGTGTTTGAATCTATTTGTGTTGTAGTACCTTGTACAGTTAAGTTACCAGCTATAGTTACATCATTTGGTAATGCAACAGTAAATACTTGACCACTGACACTTACATCTACTTGATTAGCAGTACCTTGGATTGTTAATGTTTGTGAATCTAAATCAACTGCAGACGTTGTTGTTCCGTCTGTAATGTCTAAGTCTTGAGCTGTAATTTGTGTGTCTACATAATCTTTAACTGCTGCAGAAGTTGGTAATGTTGTATCATTATCATTTGAAGCAATCCCCTCAGACTCTATAACAACAGCAGAACCAGCTAAATCAGCAACTTCTATATTTGAAATACTGTTGCCAGTACCGTTAGCATCAAAAGTTTTATTTGTAAGTGTATCTGTACTATCTGCTGTAATAAATGCAGAAGTAGTGTTGTCGTAGTTTGATAAGTCATCATCAACTGTTAATGAGTATGAGTTAGCGTTATCATCATAAGCGTAGGTAATTCTAGTTTGAGTACCTGCACTAAATGCTGCATCAATCGCGTCTTGTGCTCTTTCATCTGTGAAGTAAAGATTAGTTGGCGAAACATCTTCTGCTATATCATCTGTAACTAATGTTAATGTTCCACCAAGTGATAGAGCATTAGCATTAATGGTTACAGAACTATTTGTAAGGCTTGAATTAGGTATTGAAGCAAGGGCAATAGTACCAGTTAAGTTATCATAGGTAACACCAGTAGCAGATGTTGCTGATAAATCTGTTAAATCTATGAAAGCAGTGTTGGTGTTATCGTAATTAGCTAAGTCATCATCTACTGTATAGCTAAGTGAGTTAGCGACATCATTATAAGAAACTGTTATTCTTGTTTGAGTTCCAGCAGTAAGTAAAGCGTCTATTGCGTCTTGAGCAGCTTCAGTTATTTCAGAAGCAACTTCTGTGAGGTCGAAAGTAAAGTCTAAAGTACCAGCTGTATTGACTATATCTACACCAGCTCCACCTGTAAATGTTATTGTGTCGCCTAATGAAATAGCAGTTGAAGTTGTACCATCACTTACTGATACACTGCTGTTTGTAAGACTTGAATTTGGTATGTTGGCTAAGGTTATTTGACCATTAGCATTGTCATAACTTACACCATCTGCATTTGGAGCAGATAAACTTGTTAATGTTATGAAAGCAGAAGTAGTATTGTCATATAGTGATAAATCATTTTCAACTGTGTAACTTACTGAATTTGCATTATCATCATAAGCAACAGTAATTAAAGTTTGTGTACCAGCTACGAAAGCATCGTATAATGCGTCTTGAGCATATTCGTCTACTTGTGATTTTACTTCTGCAATGTCAAAACTGAAATCAAAGTTACCAGCAGTGTTAGCAATTGTTACGCCAGTGCCACCAGTAAAAGTAATCGTATCTCCAAGACTTGCAACAGTTGGAGTAGTTCCGTCTGTAAAAGTTATATCACTGTTTACTAATTTTGCATTTTCAATTGAGCCTGCAAGCATTGCATTGGTAATACCAAGAGCTTTTACTTGTAAGCTATCAGAGCTTATTTCTATAGAGCTATCGTCTACATTTACAGAAAGTGTAGGGGTTTGTGCCTCACCAGAAGTTACATCTATTGCAAGACCGTCTCCACCAGTAATACTTTGTACGAAATCACCTACGGTATCTGTAGCCAAATCAACAGCGTCGTTTATCCAAACACTACCGTTATACCTTAAAAAGTCTCCATTTTGTGAATTAGTAAGAGTAACATCGTTCATCTCTGCTAATTCGTTTTCTTGTGCTACTGCAGAATCTACATATTCAGTTGTAGCTACTTTTGTTGAATTATCTAAAGCAGCTTGTGTAGTTGCAGTTACACCATCAGCTAATACAGAAGTTCCACTTAAACTACCAGCAAAGTTAGCAGCTACAAAAGTTTCAGAACCTACTGTCCAATAGTCATTAGTTTCATCCCAGATAAGTGTTTTATTAGGGTCATCTCCACGCTCAATAGTTATACCTGCATCTTCTAAAGCAGAACCAGTAGCGTTGCTATTTAAAACTATATTGTTATCAGCTAAATTAATTGTTTCTGTGTTGATTGAGGTTGTTGTACCACTAACAGTGAGGTTTCCAGAAAGTATTAGATTGTTAAATGTTGGGGAGTCAGTTGTACCTAGTCCTAAAGAAGTTCTAGCTGTGTCTCCTGTTTCTAATACAAAGTTATTACCATCGCCAACAATTATTCCGCCATCAGTTACTGCAAGTGAAGATATATCAGCAAGGTTGACGTGATATGCTTGAATGTCTGAACCAATTGCTAATCCTAAAGCTGTTCTTGCATCAGAAGCATTAGTAGCGCCAGTACCACCATCTGAAATATCTACGAATTCAGAAGCTAGAAACTCGGATAATCCGACTAAATCGGAACCGTTATAATCTCCTCTAATTGGTGTTTTTGCTGCCATTGTTTCCTATGCCGCCATTGTTATATCTTTAGTTACAGTACTTCCATCTGACTTTGTAAAAGTAAGAGTTAAACTATCACCAGCACTATTAGCTGGCATAATCATAAACTTATAAGTGCTACCATCTGATTGTAGCAGACGTAAAGCACGGGTACTGAGACCTACTAGTGAACCACCACCATTTACTGGTATTGTGGTCGAATTATTAATAAAAAAGTTTCTTAGAGGTAATTCAGTAGAAGTTCCGTTAGTTTCAGTGTATGCAAAGTATCCTAATTTAGATAAAAGCCTTGTTTTATTGTTTGTAAAGGTTATTGCATCTGTAGCATCATCAGTTGTGATACTTATGCCGTCTCCAGCAGTAAACGTTAATGTATCAGTGCTTGAATCAGCAGTTACAGTAGGTTGACCAGTAACAACAATATTTTTAAAGACATCTTCAGTACTACCACCACTAACAGTAGAAGTAATAGTCAAAGTATCTGTAATTGGGTCTGTTGTTATAGCTATTCCGCTACCAGCAGCAAAGTTTAAAGTATCTGAAGCTTGGTCTAGTGTTATATCACTCTGACCACTTACAGATATTGTTGAGAAAACATTAGGTTGTGCAGCATTAATTGTTATTGTATTTGTGACATCATCAGCAGATATTGTTATATTATTACCAGCAACAAGATTTAAACTATCTCCTACTGCGTCTGCATCTACATCAGTTCCACCTATAGATATTGTTCCAAAACTATTTAAGTTATCTGCTGTATACCACTCAATAGTTCCATTTCCAGCATTTCTAATTAATTGTCCTGCTGTACCTTGGTCTCCAGATATTGTTAATTTACTAAAGTCTAAATAACCAGACTCTGTAATTTTTACCCACTGGGTACCATTTGTTCCTAAATGTAATTCTTTTTGACCTGTTGTACCTATTGCAAGAGTTTTATCAGAAATAATGGATTTACCATCCATATAAAGATTAGATTCTGGAACAGATACTCCATCACCAGATTGTATTCTTACAGTAGCATCAGCAACTTGTAAACCATTAAAAGTAGAAGCAGCGCCTTGATTATCGTCTGTTGCATTCCCAGTTTCTATTTGGTCGTTAGGATTATAGAAATTAAGTAATTGATTTGTTTGTTCTACACGAAGAACTCCATTAAGTTCTGCAATTATTTTTGCTAGAGCAGCGGTAGAGGAATCTATTACCTCTAACTTGGAGTCACCCTCGTTTATGATATCAGCCATTATCCAGCCTCCAGTACTTCTATTCTAGCAGTTAAGTCATCGACTTTATTTGAGAGTTCTTGTACTGCTTTTACTAAAGGTGCGATTAAATTTTCTTGAGAGTAATTGTATTCATCTTCTTCAATATTATGATTTATTAAGTTGTAATCTTTTTCTGTACCCAAATTAGGAAGTAATTCTTGTGCAATAAAGCCAAAAGTATATTTATCATCTGCTTCAGTGAATTGTTCTTCTAGAGTTCCTGTACAGTCTATTAAGACTTCTTCGTCATTCTCATTTACAGATTTTATTTGTGAAGTACAATCTTGTAATTCATCGTAAATCTGTCCACAAGTACTACAAGAAAATCCATTAGACCAAGATTTCCAAGTAAACTCCCTAGGTCTTAAATCATTTATAAAATCTAAACCGTAATCAATATCTATGATGTTTTCTTTTAATCTTTCATCAGATGTTGAAGATTCAGAAACTCTATAAACTGTAGACCATCTCCTTGTAGAAGTACCTAAGTTTTTTGAATTATCTGCACTTGGTTGAAAAGTTGAATATATTGTTGATGTACTTGTACTAACATTTAAACCAAAGTTATCGCCAGGTTTTAAATAAACAAAGCTTGAAGCAAGGTCCATATTAGATGAAGAAAGAATATCATAATATCTAGTTGCTGAATGATAGCTATTTGACCTTACTGTTCCAGTAGCAAACAAGTTACCACTAGAACTAAAAGAACTACCATTATTTAACTCAAGGTCATTTGCATTAGTGATACCTTTGTTATTTAAATTTAATTCTCCGTACAAAATTGATAATCCGCTACTTGCGTTTATAACAACTTGATTACCACTAATAGCTCCAAAACCGCTTATTTTAGATGGATTCAATCCAGAAGCTATTTTGGCATCTTGAATTGCATTTGAAGCAATAGTATTGATAATGTCGGTAGAAGTAGCATTCAAAGACGAAAAGCTTAAATTATTTATGTCAGCAACATCAACAGTTAAGTTGCTGATAGTTACGTTGTTAGCGTCTAAAGTTCCAGTAGTTATTTTGTTAGCAGATAGGTTCCCTAATTTAGCTTCTGGTATACCACCGTTACTTATCGTTGAAAGAATTGCGTCAGTAGCAAGTGTATTAATAATATCTTGTGAAGTAGCACCTAAAGAAGCAAAGTTTAAGTTGTTAACATCTGCAACATCAACAGTTAAGTTAGAAATAGTCACCGTGTTTGCGTCCAAAGTACCAGCAGTTATATTAGATGCATCGAGATTTGTTACCGTTATGACAGAAGCATCTATTGTTCCAGCAGTAATTTTATCTGCTGTTAAGGATTGTATTTTTGCATCTGTAATAGTTGCATCTGCAATAAGAGCATTTGTAATCTGAGCTAAACCTATTTTAGCTGTTGTTATTGTTGCATCCTCAATGTTTTGTTCGGCAATAAGATTTGCTACAGCTGTCTGTCCATCTGAAGCGGGAGATTCGTTACCCGATTTATCTACAGCTACAAATCTAAAATAATAATCTTGTGAATCTTCTAGTTCCAGACTTCCCACAAGTGGAATTTGTTGAAGTATGTTTCCAGAAGTAACTCTTAATTCACCTCTTTTTGTAGAAGTGCTGACTGTAAAGTTTGCTGTATTACCGTTTTTCGTTACTACGTGTACATCTAGGTGGTCAACATCTCCCTCTAAAGTAAAGTCTCCAAATGGATTTCCTAAACCATCTACACCATCTTTACCTAAATAATGTGTGACCTGTACTCTTAATGTACTAGCTGATATAGCTTGTGCTTGTTTTGGTTTAGATGGAGCTTGTCCGTCTCTATCTATTTCAATAATCGCATTTGTTGTATAGTTTGGATTTATAGATGGAGTGTCTGTGTAAACATCTTCTCCGCTAGCTGTGTAGTCTGTTTTTCTTCTAAATCCAGAAGTATCTACTGTTGCAACACCTATTCTGTAAGCTTTTCCTACAGTTAAGTCTGTAATCATTAAAGTTTCGGTAGATGCCCCTGTATAAGGAAAATCCTTATATGAATATTCATTCGCCGAGGCACCGCCGCTTGTGGAAAGTCCATCAGAAACACGATATCTCACTCTATAGTGACTTCCGTCAGTTATATTTGAGCCATCAATGTTGGATGGTTTAGAGAAGACGATACGAATGAATCCTTTAGATTCACCTGTACCATCTAGGTAAGTACCAGATTGCAAAGTAGGAGTACTTGGTAGGTCTGGTATAGACTTTGCTGATGCTGTTCTAGCAGCTATCGAATACTCATTAAATCGCATATCATCCGATATATCTCTTAGAACATCACCTAACTCAACTTGTGTATCTCCCTCTTCAAAAGATACATAAGGAGTTAAATCTGTGTAAGTAACATTAGAACCGTCAAAGCTTCTGAAGTAAACACCCATACCACTTTTAATTGGATAGCTTAAACCTACAACTCTTACTTTAATTGGGTTTATTTGTTGACCTCTGAATGAAATTTCATATAAGTTTCTTGATTCAGCAGAAGCTTGGGTTTCTGTATCATTGAATCCTAATACTGGGTCAAAAGCAAATATGTAGTCTCCAGTTTTTAAATCACCAGTAACTTCATATTCTTCTAAATCTAAGTTAAGAACTTTCTTAACTCTAGATAACTCATTAAGCATAACTTGTGCTTGGCTATCTAATCTATCAGAATCCATATCTGGAACAGAAACAAGACCTGTTCTTGATAGTTTGTTACCGTGAATATCGTAGTAAGGAATGTCTCCACTACTTAAAGAAGCTTCTCCCTCAAAGTCAGTAGGTTCATTGAATGCACCAACTTCTGCAATAAAGTCAACTTTAGTTACATAGTCTCTTGCATCAAATTCTGTTCTAGCACCAGTTGGACTTAAACCTGTATATGTTGGGTCATCTCCATAACCAGTTTTAACTACAACAGTTGTTGGGTCTGTATTAACACCTGTAAAAAGATTTGCTGCTGGGCCAGCATCTATTGTTGCATCAGAATTTACTCTAAACTCATATCCTAAATCTTCACAAATAAACTTTAGTGCGTGTAAAGCAGTTTCAACGAAGTGTGTACCAGTATAAGTATCAGAACCATCATAAATTGTTCCTTGTGTAATTGCTTGTAAGTTACCAGCTTCATTACGCATAATTCCGTATGGTTGTGAAGATTGAAATAAAACGCTTGAGAGAGGTAGATTTGTATATGTTCTTTTTTTACCTAAGTTTTGATTTTCAGCAATAACCATACCTTTACCTCTATCGTCTCCAAGGTAAAGTTGTAGTCCTTGACCACTAACAGTTACTACACCCTCTTCTAGGGATTTAGCTAAAACAACACCTGTATATCTTGCAGAAGCAAGCATAGAAGCATCATCATATAATGATGGATTCATTTCTTGTGGTGTGACAACTATGTGTCCCCACTCTTTAATTTTGTTTATAACTTCTGACGGGGTTTGGTCTTGAAGAAAGGTAACTCCAAAGTTACCAGCACCCATCAGCCTTTCACTTATAGCCATTAGCTCCTCACTAAGCGCACTTGTTCGTAGACTGACTCCAAATATTGTTCAAAAATTGCATCTGATTGGTTATATGCATCACTACCAGTTTCGTATCCAAAAAGACCTTTAAACTGCGATGATGATATATGCATATTTCTATCACTCACAGATGTTGTTACTCCTTGTGGAGACATAGCAAAAAACTTCTGTCCGTCACTATCAGCACTAGCTTCAAAGTAACCAGTAGAAGTAGTAGTAACTGTATTTGCATCAATAAGTTTTGCGTTGATTCTTGATATAGCAGCTCTACTAGCACTACCACTTTGAGTAGCTACAAAAGCAACGTGATGCATTCCTCTTCTTACAGATAGGTCCAAAGTAAGTTTTCCATCACCAGCAGTTTCAGAATAAGTAACTAATCGTACAGATGCTTCTTCTGCATCATTTCTTAATATCTGAACTGATTGCCAAACATTCCATTCTGTAAAGCCACTACCCATTGAAAAAGCAACTTCTCTTGTAGAGACAAACTCTCCAGTATCGTAAAAAGAAAGATTAATTCTTGATTCACTAGCAACAGAACCTGCTTCAACTTTAATAATTCCATTATCCAAAACAACTTGTGTTGGATTGTTTTGAGTAAGATAACCATTTTTAACACGACTATTTACAGATATCTTTGCAGCACCTTTGTAATAATCTACGGGATTTACCATCCAGTTAGCAGTAGAACTTCTTAAGTTTTGGTCGTGAAATAAATACACAGAACCTTGGTCTGTACTTCTTAATGTTCCAGTTGGTGTTTCTGAGTGAGCGTAATTAAAAGCTTGTACTGGTAAAGCGTGTACTGGTCCATAGTTATATGTTGAAGTGTGAGAATGAGCATTAGTAAGTTTTCCACCTGTCATCTGTGATTCAAAGTTTACTTCTCCAGTTCTACCTTTAATTATCAAATTAAGACTGTATCTAAATAAACCTTTACCAAACAACTGAGCTGTGTTTATATCTGCCGCATCTACTTGGCAGTATCCGCTGAAAGTCGAGTCTCCCTCGTAGGTAAACGGCACAATTATGTTTGCGTTAGCTAAAGACATAAGTTCATCCCTTAAATATTTAGCTTCAGCTATTGTTGTTGCGTGGAGTATTCCGTTTATAGCAACATTTCTTTCTAATGAATTTTTACCATCTGATGGCATAGCGCTTTCTGCTAAAGAACGAGGAGAAGTAAAACTTATTCTTCCTATAGTTATTGTATTAGCCATTAGCACATCTCCTTTTTCCTACAAGTTTCACAATATGCCCACTTGTCTAAATAATCATAAAACCAGTTACCACATTTACTATCAGACTTACAAGGTTTTAATGTATTGTGGTCTTGTTCGTTAGAAATTTCCATACTTCTTCTCCACGTATTGCATAACAGCTAATTTTTGAGGTGCTGGTAAATCTTTAATTATTTCGTGATAATTAGCTCCTCTTCTAATCATAGCAACTACATATCTCTTTAATTTTCTTTGGTTCATCTGCAACAATTCGCTTCTATCCACGCAAGTCTAGTTTGTATTTCTCTAACTACATTCAAATCCTGTTCTTGGTCTATAAGCTGTGTTTCAAGACGCATAATTTGTTGTTTGATATCGTCCCATTCCCATTTTTCAATTTGAACATATTGGTTAGTATCACTAGCTATTTCTAATTTCTGCACTTTTTCAAACAGTACAGCTATATCGCCTTGTACCATTGTGCTATCTTTTAACATATCAAAATCTACTTGAATTTGATTCATTCGGTCATCTATATTAGTTAACTTATCAACAAGTTCACTAGCAGTAGATAAACCTGCACCAATAGAACCCATAAGAGCTATAGCTGTAGCTATCAAACCTAGATTATCTTTTATTTTATCTAACAATTCCACTCCTACCGTCTGATTTCAATTTATTTAATTCTCTCTGAATATTTTGTGCAATCTTTCTTGCTGCCATTGGGTCAGTTGGAAGTCCTGTAATGTTTAGGTTAACATATTGATTTATTGGTTGACTACCGCCACCTTGCATTGGTGTAACCATAACTCCGTGAGGCATTGGTTTAATAATTTCTGCCCCTCTTTCTCCAACAAGAGCTCTTTGTCCCATTCTTACCATTCCACCCATAGCTCTTGGAACTTCAAATAAATTATTGCCACTTTGAAGTGTTGCTGGGTCTACACCAACGGATGCCGCTGTGTTAAATGCTGGTAGTAATCCTATTTGTTTTTGAGCTACTTGGATTCTTGAAATTATTCCATCTAGTTGAGATTTAGGATATCCAAGAGCTTCTCCAAGTCTTCGTATGTTTCCTGTACCTTTATCTTCTAATTCAGCAAAAGCAATAGTTACTTTATTACTGGCTTGCAAAATTTCTAAATTAGCATCTTTGACTGAATCTAATGCTTCAACTAATTCATCATCAATCTCAAGTAAACGTTCATTTGCATCTTGTTGTTGGTCTAAAAGTTCAGTAATTCTTTCATTTGCATTTATTTGAGCTTGGTTTTTAGTATCTTGAACTTTAGCTGTTTTTTCTATAATATTCTCTTCTGTTACACCACCGCTTTTTAGTAGGTCTATTCTTTCTTGGATAGCACCTAGTTGTACATCTGCATCACTTAAAGTTCCCTGTTCAGCAGCACGTTGGAGTATTCTTTGTTCTCTTTCCAGTTTAAGAAGTTTTAGCTGTTCTTGATATGAAAGCTCAACACCCTCGTTGACTGCTTTAATCATTTCAGCAAGTTCTAGTTCTTCTTCTTTAATAGCTAAGATATCGTCTGATAGAAACTTTCCATCTTGTAATAAATCATTAAGTTCTCTTTCTATTGAAGCTAGCTCTTCTTGAACTTCGACTTCTTCTTTACCTAATTCGACAATATCTTTTTTAGCCTCTCTAAGAGATTTTTGAGCATCTTCTAAATCTTCTAATGCTTCTAAAGGTTTTAATTGAGCATTTAATTCAGTAGCAAAGTCATTTGCTTTTTCTAAAACACCCGCAAACACATTAAAGTTTTCAGCTATCTCTTCTGTGTCTTCTGCAACATAACCAATCAACTTAGCGATTGTTGCATCTTCTTTAGCTAATTCTTTTGCTACAGCAAGTATTGATTCATCATCTTTAAGTATGCTTGCAACTCTAACTCTGCTATCTTGTTCCAGTAATTTGTTTCGAACAGCAATTTTTAATTCTTCCATTCTTTGGTCAAGAATTACATTTTGTAAATCTGCGAGTACTTTAAATACATCAACTTGTTCTAGTGCATTGTTTAAAAGGTTTTCTTCTGATTCATTTAAAAGCCTACCCTCTTCTAGTCTTACCTTACTAAGCCTAATTGTTCTTGATATAGCCAAAGCTATTTCAGATTCAGTTCCAAATGTTTCTTCAACAACTTTAAGATTTTCTTCCATCAAAGATATTCTTTCTCTTAAAGCTTGTTTAGCCTCGTCGCTACCTGTACCTGCACTTGTTAATATCAATGTATTTTTTTGCATCAATGCAAAGGTTTCAGATATAACATCTGAGATATTTCTAGAAGTATTACCAAGTATGTCTTTTAAAACATTTTGAGTATTACTTCCAAAAGCATCTTTGAGTGCTTGTTGTGTTTCTTCTTCTAGATTGTCAAATAAACCCTCGGCCATTGCATCAGATATATCTATGTCTTCATTAGAAAGTTTTATGCTATCCATTGCTTCTTTGAAATCATCAAGATTTCTTTTAGCGATAGCAGTTTTTTCAATAAAGTTACTGAATACTTTTGTTATTGCTGTGATACCACCGATAATAGCTCCAGCAATCAAGAAAGGTTTAAAAGCTATAAACAACATCTTGAAAGCATTTGCTGCAATGAAAGATGCACTAGTCATAGTTGTTAAAGCTGCTGATATAGTGTTAAAAAGAATTACTGCAGATTGTAGTCTAGAAAGACCTAAAGCTGCAGTTAGTACACCAAGAGCTTTAGCTAAATTTAAAACTTTTTCTGTACTTAAAGCTTCTTGAAATTCTTTAGCACCCGATATAGCGTCAGCTAAGTTACCTACAAATTCAGCTAATACTGGAACTAATCCCTCACCTATGTCTATAAGAACCTTTTTAATTACATTTCTAAATCTTGCAATCTGCTGTATCAATGTACCGAATCGTTTTTCTGCCTCATTGTTTAAAGCAGACTGTCTTTCCATTTCGTCATTTGCTAAAAATAAGTTACTTCTTAATTCTTCCGTATCAGCTGACAAAGAAAGCATAACTTTAGATACACGAACGGAACCTAAACCTACATCGTTAAGAACTTTTTGTACGTTTCCTCCCGAATTACCAATACTATCTAATCCCTCAACGAATTGTGCTGCAGCTTCAGCAATATCTTCTCTAGCTAATTTTCTGAATTCGTCTGAACTCATTCCTACTACATCAGAAAAAGCTTTTAATCTATTACCACCTTGTGCTGCTGCTTGTTGTAGAGACAAGAAAAACTTCTGTAATGCGGTAGCACCAGCTTGGGCCTCTGTACCTGTTGCTCTAACAGATGCAGAGAAAGCTAATGTTTGGTCTGCAGTTAAACCAGCAATCTTACCAACAGCACCAAAACGTGTTGCTAATAATGTAATTTCTGATTCTGTTGCCGCAGTGTTGTTACCTAATCTAACTAATACGTTAGCTAGTTGGTCTGCGTTCTCAGCTCCGATTCCTGTTACGTTTGCAAGCCTTGCAACTGAGAAAGCAGCTTGTTCAGCTGTCATGTTTGTTGCGACACCTAATTTAGCTACTGTGTCTATGAATTGTGGAATGTTTTGTACTTCAACACCTAACTGACCAGCTATAGAACCTAACTGTGCCAATTGACCAGCTGCAACTGGTATCTCTGTTGATAAATCTAATATTGCTTGTCGGATATCGCCTAGTTCTTGTTCACTAGCTCTAGCAAGAACTTTTCTAACTAAAGCGAATGATTCTTCAAAGTCTGCTGCTGCTTTTACACCACCAACAAGAGCTGCACCAACAGCTGCTAATGCAGATGCTGATGTTGCGAATGCTGCTGCTGGAACTGCAGAAGCAAGTTTGGTCATAGCGGCACCTGTGCCTCTAGCCATTTGTTGGATACCTTTTACAGCTCCATCTCCGACGATGTTAGCTAAGAACGCTAACCTACCGATTACATTTGCTTGTTCCAAATTACTTTCCTATTCCTATTTCCCCTAAAGCTTGGTCAAGAGGTACTGCTTCTCTTGGAATGTTTGCTCTATCTCCACGCTTATACTTTTCCCATTCAGCTTGTTGCTCAGCTTCTTCTTGTGCTTCTTTGATGAAAGGAGCAAAGAAAGCTGACTCTTGTGAGATAAGGTTGAATAACAGAATGTTGAATCTTCGCCAAGAAATTTGGAGTGGATTGTCTACTTTGTAGAATCTTTGAAAGTCAGATTCTATAGCCCCCCAACTATCCACTAAGTCGTTGAGAGACAGTCTTATTTTGGGGCGTCGTCTTGTCCCGTCTCTATTTCTTGTTCTTCGGGAATAATTTTATAAAACTTAAGAAGTTGCATTGTAACTTCTTCTAATTGTTCCCAAGTGGCTCCGTCATCCAGCATTTGTGCTAGGTTCTCTTCGCCCACTAATGCACCTAACCAAGTTGGAATATCGTTATTTCCGAGATTCCCGCTTTCGTCCATTAGAGCGATTTGTGTGAGAACCACCTTTGCTGGTAATTGTGGAGACAATTTATATTCTCTCTCATTCAATTTAATCAACAAAGGCTCATTCTCATTCTCTTTGATTGCTTCGTCAAAATCAATCGTTGGCATTACGCCCTCCTAATCTATCGACTAAACTTCGTCGATTATCTTAAATAACTCTGTGAATTGAGCTCCAGAACCTGGTTTCAACAACTTATATTCAACAGCAACGAGCACTTTTTGAGGTGCTTTTGCGTGTGTCATTGAGAAAGCTCCAACGTTCACTGCACGAGGAACTTGGATATCTCTCTTTTTAAGTGTTCCACCAAGAGTTGAATCTGGTGCATCAACTCTCAATAGCAAAGACTTTTCTACGAAAGAGTCTGTGCTTGGGGGTGTCAAGGTACTGAATCCAGCACCTGGGTCTGAAGTTGTTATGTTTCCAGACGCACCGCCCATTGCTTCGTTCAAGTTTGCTAATGAAACTTGAGCAAGCTCACCGCTGATTCTTACTTCTTGAGCAGTCTTGATTGTGAAAATTGGGTCAATTTCCTCTGCAACCATAACATCTTCGAAAGTTTTGTCATAGTCAAGAGTCCAACCATTTTCAGAGTAACCAATGTCGTCCCAGTCAGAACCGCTAGGTGTAGCTGTTGGGTCTGCTGGGAATGATACTGCTTCTGCACCTACGTACAAAACACCAGTTCCGAGCATTACCTCACTAATACTTTTAGCCATTACTAATCTCCTACTTTAAATTGGAAGAGTTTGTCACTCTTCTTCTTGTACTTCGTCCTCTTCCCAAAAAGGTTCTTCCTCGATAACTGGCTCTGCTGTTTTAGCTTTTTCAAGCATATCAACATTTCCAAAGGCTGCCTCACCATCGGCTACATACAATGAAACCCGTAGGTCTCCGTGTTTGAACGTAGCCTCTTTAAGACGTTTCCAATCCTCTTCTGTAACATCACACCACTCATCGTGACTGAAATAACAGTTAAGTTTCTCGTCTCGGACTTGCCCAACACTTCTTTTAAGTATTGGATTTACTTTAACTTTCTTCATTATTTAGCTCCGTAAATCATTACTATATCTATAGTATAGCGTGCTAATCCGAGCGTTGGCTCGTCAATCCTCTGTGGACCATTTTGAATAGTAAATCCTGCTAACTTACCACTCACACCACCAGAAGAAGTTAGTATTTCTGGGGATTGGTCAAAAGCCTCTGTGTAACAAGCTGATGCTAAATTATACGCTGTTGCATAATCGGGTTGACCTTTTGTGTCATTTGTAGCGTATTTACCTGCATAACAATCTAATTGCAATACAGCTTCGTCAATTAATGCTTCTCCTGTAAGAGGAGTTCCACCTATTCTTGTTATAACTAAGAAAGGCATTTCTGCATCTTGAGGTAATCTTGTAGCTACTTTTTGGTCAACAATATCAGTAATTGATGTTTTACTTAAGGCCCAAGTCCTAGCTAATATTTCTGCGTCTGGTAATAGTTGTGCCATTATCCAAATATTCCTTTTATACTCTTTCTCATAAATGCTGGTATTTTATCTGTTGTAATACTTCCACTTGACTCTTTAAGAAGTCCTTTGTATTTGTTTGTTACAGCGATAGCACCTTTACGCAAAGGAGCTCTTGTAGGCTGATAACCTTTGTAGTTTTCAAATCTTGATGGAGGAGCAGAAGTGTTTTTGATTCCAGTAGGCTGTCTTCCAGCTAGTCCAGCACCACGACCGAACTCAACAGCTGGGGCATAGTAAACATTACTATTGTCACCCATTGTTACTGCAACTTCGTTTTCGTTATTACCAACGCTTCTATTGCTTACTTGAACAGATTTAATTAATGCACCAGTATCGATTGGTACATATTTCTGTACAGAGGTAACAAAGTCTTGAGCGAACTTGAATAAGAAAGCTTCATATCTATCTGATAAGTATTTATTTCCTACTCCTGCATTTATTCTTCCTTTACCTGTAACTTGTACAGCTTTAGAACCTTGTTTAAATAATTTGTTTTGTTGTCTTTGGAATTCAGCACCCATTCTTGAACGGAGTAAACGTGAAGCTGGGTTATCGCCTGGTATTTTTCTAACAACAGAACCTGCTGCTCTACCAGTCATACGTCTAAAGAACCTTTCTCCTACAGCTCCTCCACCAGCACCATTCCCAGCTAGCTTTTGAACAGTTTTGTTTATAGCATTTATATCACCAAGACCTCTTGCTAGTGTAAGAGAGTTATTACGAAGATTAGGCAAAAACTTGCCTGGCACCATAGATTGAATGTCACCAGCAGCAACAGAGAAAGTATAAAGAGAACTTCTTAGTTTTGACATCTCATTTACATTCCTAGGTACATTTGTATAACGAGGAATATTTCCATCACCACCAGTAAATCTACGCATAGGTAATCTTCTTTCACCTATTGCTTTTATAACTACGCCAAATAATTTATCTACTGCCATTAGAACCCGCTACTTATTCTTATTTCTGTGTAAAAAGTATTTCCAAATCTATCTTTTGTATCATTAACAGATTCAATCTCGTAGTAATCACTTCCTATTTTGATTCTGTCTTTTACAGTAACATCCACATCTCCTTGTACAATTACTGCGAATTCTGTATTGCTTGATATAGCAAAACCAGTTCTAGTTTCTGATACGGAGTTGTTTCTAATTATTCTTGCTTGTACTGTTGATGTATCAGCAAATGTAGCTGTGCTAAGTCCTCGGTCGTCAACAGATGAACCAGTCAATCGCTGGATAGTGACGCTTTCGTTTAATAATGATGTTGATATCTTTGGCACATACTTATTCTAGCAGTCCCAAAAAAGCCAAAACCGACCACGAGGGTCGGTCTCGACATAGACAAGATGAACTTCCAGTATATCACATTTTAATTTGCAGTGACCGAACCAAAATTTCTATAATAGGCCATAGTTGCTCTTCTTGCTAATTCTCTTGCATCGTCTACTTCGTGTTCTTTTCTAAACTTAACGAAGAAGTCTTGATATGGAGTACATTGTGGTTGTAGTCCAGTATTGGCTGAAGTCATTATTCTGAATTCAGAAGCTGGTAACTTTCCAAGTTCGGGAACTGCAGAACAATACTTTTCAGTTGGTGTAGTTTTAGGTTTGTCTTTTCGTAACTCGTAATATTTACTTACGGCACGAACATTACATTCTTTACACTTTCTGTCGAAGCCATCTCTTGTTCGAGCTGATTTAGAAGTATAGTAGTCATTGATAGGCTTATTCTGTTTACAAATCAAACAAGTTTTATGTGTTGGATTAGCCATTCTATCTGCCCAATCTTCTAATGCTGACTCGTACAAGTTCTTAAGAGTTGGATTTTCATCTAAAACTATTTTCATAAGTTTTGAACTCATTGGAAATTGTTTTACGAATCTTGGATTAGTAACTGTTTTACCATTCCTAGCTCCATCAATAAAGAGATTGAAGTTATCAAGCATCCATTGTTTTTTTGCATCTATAGAAGTTGGTAAATCATTTTGTATTCTGATTTGCCTAACTCTTTCTCTAGATATTCCGTATTTTTCTCCTAAAGAGACGTTATCTGCCCAAGGCTTATACTCTATCTCTTTAATTAAACCTTTGACATCAAAGGTGTAGTCTCTTGCCATTTCTTACCTCCCAGTAATACTTCTACCTTATATGACAAAGCGGAGTTTGTCAACTCCGCTAGCCATAAGATTTATATGAAACGAATTAGTTGCAGTATCTGCAATCTTGTCCGCGTCTTTTTAGAGGACAAAGTCCTCCATCTTTCAGAAACATCATAAGTATCTGTTTTTGAGAAACCCATTGCTGTTTCTTTTTCTTGAGTGGGAAATAATAACCTCCACCGTCTCTGCGTGCAGAGAAGTCAGAACATATCTCAAACCAATTGTCGGGACCTTGGTCTCTATCTTGGTCACACTCAAGTAAAACATAAGAAGTCTTAGTTTTACGCTTTCCGAACTTAGTGCCGTCAGCGTTTAACACTTCTGTTACTTTGCTTATAGTTTTCTTGTCCAAAACTTTGAACACAGCATTACAAACATTGTAATCACCTCTACTTCGACGATAAGGTGTAAATGTGAAGTGAGGTACTTCAAATGTATCACCTATCGCAAGGTCTTTTACTTCGGGAATATCTTGAGACCAAAGTCCGTAAGACTTGATATCAATAAGATTCCTTTTTAATTGATTTACGGAGTAGTCAGAAATGTCTTTTCTTTCTACAGCCTTTAAATCTTCGAGTTCGTTCTCAGCAAATCTGCTTGCTACTACAGATTGTGGACTATCTCCATTATTCCATATTTTTTTATTCATATTGTTATCTCCTTTTATTCTTCTTCGCCATCAAAGTAAGAACCAAGTCTTACTCTGAAAGTGATAGATTCGTCGGTATTTTTTTTGTTGTAGATTCGAGTTTCGTTATGTACCCATTCTGTAATGGTAACGATGTCTTGCTGAGCTTTTTTATCAACATAGACAACACCCTCATCTATTAGTTCTGTTTGAAGTGGGCTATAAGGCCAGTTTTGCTGTTTAGCAACTGAATCTTTTAGCACGTGATACTCGATTTCGAGTTTTTCTGTAGTCATAACATCTCCTTTTGTTTTATAGTCATTCTCTAATATAGATGACGTACTGTTTCTTGTCAAATCGAGATACCTTAAATTCATTGATTTCTACAGATAAACCCCAATGTTTATAGGCTTAAATAATTTTTTTTATTTTTTTTGGTGTTTTTTTACGAATTTCGTGATTTCAGCTAACAAAGTGTGTTAGAATTAAGAGTAATGGTAGACATTAGACAAGATGATGCACCAGCTTTTTTGAACGAACAGTTTGAAAAAGAGGGCTATACCTATAACGTTTCTTATAACGATTATATGTTAGTCTTCGAAGCTCAGATATTTAAGAGCTACACGAATGAAAGAGGCAAGATTGGGATGTCTCAAGTTTCATTTGGAGTAGGTAATTCTAAATCTCTAGCTATAGCTGATGCTGAAAAAAAATTAAATAGTTGACAACAAGACCATAGGTCACTTATATTAACCCTATGATTACAAGTTGCATATTATTAATAGCCAGTTTTGGACAAGGGGATACCCAGCTCTCTACTACTAACTTAAACGAAATTACTGGATGTTTAGATAACATACCAACAAATATGGTTCAACACTTACCCGAATACATAGAACACTTTGACGAAGAAAATTTATATACAGCTTTAAGAATTGGTTGGTGTGAGAGCAGAGGTAAATCATCTGCTTATAGAAAATCAGCAGACGATTCGGGAGTCATGCAATTTATTCCATCCACGTGGGATTGGGTAGCTGCAAAGCATAATATGCCCAAATGGGATGAGTGGATAATACTGAGGTACGGGCAACCGTACTTCGGTTCACTCTTAGATATTAATGAAGAGGGTTTGTCAGCTCGTCGTGTTCAGTTCGTACCTTATTACAATATTCAAATGGCATCCTTGCTTGCCGAAGATACTTATAGTAAACTAACTTGGAAAGATTGGAACGCTAGCAAATTTTGTTGGGGTAACGCAAAGAAATGGGAAAAGAAATGGCGCTCAGAAGAATACTTATACAATTATTAGAATCCGTTATTAACGGTCTAGAACATCTAGTTGAACGTATAGAATGGAAAAACGAAATGCGTTTATGGGAAATTGAAAAAAATAATGAGGGATTTCCTAAAGAATGGTTTGAAGATGGCGAATGAAAGAACGCATTGTGTTAAATGCAAAGAACCTTTAAACTTCAAAGACTCACTTATAATTTGTGATAAATGTTATTTTAAGTTAGCAGATAGGGAAAATGGAAAAAGATAACGAAATGTACTACCCTTTACCTATAGGGTTGACAATAAAAACATCTAAAATTCACGGATTAGGTTTATTTTCTACTGCAATATTTAAAGAGGGATTTAATTTTGGGTGTTCACACGTTTTAAGTAGTGAATACCAACACGGATTGATTAGGACTCCTTTAGGTGGATTTATCAATCATAGTGAAGATTCTAACTGTGAAACTATTGATATTGGAGACAAGAGATTTTTAATTGCTAAAATAGATATAATGCCCGAAGAAGAGTTAACTCTTACATACACAACATACAAGGTAGCTACTAGATTATGAATGAATGTTTAGATTGCGGAAGACCTACTGTAGAGGGTCAAGTTATTTGTGCTGTGTGTCGTTCTATAAAAGAAACTAGAAAAGAAAAACTCTAGAACTTTCTTTTTCTTTTTTTAGCGTCTTGTGCTCTTTTTTGCATACTAGATGATGCTTTACTTGGGTCACTATTCCAATCAATACCAACTGTACCGTATAAATGAACTGTTGTTGGCAACTGTCTATCACATAATTTTTTACATTTTTCACATTTTATCTTTGGGTCTTCTTGAATAGAATGTATTACTTCAAAAATATGCTCACAACTACGGCATTTGTAGTCATATCTAGCCATTTGTTCCCTTTCTATATCCACCAATAAAATTAGTTTGTACAAATAAGTTATTTCTATCTAATCTATCTTTATCTTTTTGTTTCAAATAAGACATAACCATATCTAGTTTACTTCTTTTAAAAGGTATAACCTGCATAAATGGTGTTCCTTGCTTTATTGTAAAGCTTTCTTCGTGAATAATTGTAGGAAAATTAACTTCGTGCCAACTATCTGTATGAACTATGGCGGGTAGTACCGTAAATCTCTTTTCAAACTGGTAAAACGGCTGTATGAAGAGGAGAGAGTAGTTTTTGGGCGTATAAAAATACCAAGGAGAGTGAAATTTGACTGCGTGAGGAAAATCACCCTCTTCTAGAGGATATGTGGGTATTTGTTTAGCATCGTGAAAAGATATGTTTTTTGGCCAATCTTTTGAATCTGCTTCAAGAGACATTCCATCTCTCTGTATTAAAGTATCAGTCCAGTAAGGAATAATATATCCCTCAGTAACAAAATCAACAACTGCTGGGCAACGCTTCATTGTTGAGCCATAAAATTTTTCAGCAATTTTACCTGTTTTACCAAATATATTTTGATATCTAGGGTTTAATCTCTCTCCAGCTGGAAATTCCATATGACTAGGCATATCTTTAAACCACTGGGGAATAAAGTGAGATGCTGGTTGTATTGGTGCTACTTCGTCTAAACCCGAATACTCGGTCTTAAATTCGACGCCCTCCATACTAGCTATTTAATTGGGTATTTCTTACAAACAGCTAAGTAACCATTTACAAACTCATCCATATCAGAAACTAGGTTTGTACCATTCATTCTTAATGAGTTCATTTGCTCAATAGTTGCTTCTAGAAACTTATCCATTTCTATGTTTTGCAAGAATTGCTTACGCATTTGTTTATTTACGTTGTAATCCATATAGACAGTCTAGTCTAATATTCCAGCAGATGTGAAGAATTGTTTTTTATATTTAGATAATATTGATTTATCAGCTGGATTTAATAATTCTTGGTTGAGTTGGTCTAATAGTGATTCATATTCGACGTCATAATCGCCAATACTTTCTGATTTAACCATTTGAAACTTTGAATCTGTTGAATTATCTGCGATGTTGGTTGAAACTACACCAGTTGATTGTTGTGTGGAAATATTGGCTGAAGCAGCCCATAATCTACCAGCAACACGTGCTGATACAAATTTTATATCACTAGGAATATCTTCTGCACTAACTTCGGAGTCAGAATAACCAGCACTGTAAGTAACGACGATATTTTGTAGTCTCTGAGTTGACCAGTATTGTAAACCAGTTCTTTTGATAAGGCCTTGCTTTTTATATACAACATAGTCTTCAGAATTACCCTCAGTTAAAGTAACGCCATCTTCAACAATAGAAGAAACACTGATAATCGGTATGTGTTTAAGATAAATTGAATCATCATCGTTTCCATCAAATTTTTCCTCTATGCTTGATTGGTAATCTAACTCATAACCAACGTAGTTTTCTATAGCCGCATCTGCAGCTGGTATAAAAACATTAGTGACGTTGGTCTCATCATTGGTCGATAAATCTACACCAAGGACTTTTTCTACGTCAGAAACCGCACTTAAAGCCATTTATGGCCTACTTGTCTTCTAAGTCTTCTGGTTTAACAGCTTTGTTTTCTGCTTTTGGTGCAGCTTTTTTAGGTGCAGCTTTTTTAGGAGCTTCTTTTTTCCAGCCGTTATTCTCTAAATAAGCAACTGAATATTCCATTCCAGCTTTTGCTATTTTAGAAGCGTTTGATTTTGGAAGTTCGTTAGCAGAACCCTCAAAGATTGTTCCGTCTTGTAATTTCCAAATGTCTTTCTTTGCTACTATATATTCCATTTATTAATTCCTATTCTTAATTCTTTGTGTAAAGGGGTCACTGGGACCCCTTTACTAAATGTAACTTCTAACTTTAGAAGTTTGTGATTTTGGTAAATCCCTTTTGTTTGTAGACTGGGAAACCAACACGCATTGTTGCTCTGATTGCAACTTTTCCTTTGGAAAAGAAGTCAGAGTGACTGTCAGAAACAGCGATATCAATACCTTGTTTCATAACTACGTGAGCAGCTTCACCGCCACCGAATCTACCGACAAGCACTGTACCCTCAGAGATTGCAGTTGTAGGAACAACTTTTAATCCCCAAAGTGATGCTTGTGGTCCAGCACCAAATCCACCTGCAGCAACGAACAATGGGTTCTTTGAACCGCTTGTTGTGATGTCGCTAACAGCTGTTACTGTTTGGTACCAGTCGTTTGGATGCATTACGATTGCATCTGGCTCTATGAAAGCACCTGTTCTAATGTCAGTGATTGCTTCATAGATTGCACCCATTCTGTTTAATTCTCCGCCACCGCTTACGTATGTGGAGTAGTCAACAGAGTTTACAAGAGTTTTACCAGCATCGAGGATTCCTTCTAAGTTAGGAGCGGTACCGTCACCACTAAGTAACTGTCCGTCTAAACGAAGTCTCATCATTGTTGATAATCTTGAATTTACGTAACCTTGAATTCCGCTAACGTCAGCGAGTAACTCTTCTGTCACTGGCAAGAAAACTGCAATTTTTCTGATTGCAGCAGTTTGCTCTGTGAAGTCAAGTTCTGCTTCAGCAGCAGCACCCTCTTCAGCTGCTTCAGCAGCAGCATTTGTGAAAGTGGTTTCTTCAAGGTACTGGAATGCATTTTGGTCTGTTTCGATTTGGTCGAAAAGTCCAATAACTGCATTTGGGTCTCTTAAACTTTCTTCAATGACACCAGGTTGTCTTAAGACCTCTGGTGGATATGAAGCAGTTGTACCCGCGCCTAAAGTGGCTTTATAACCCATTGGGTTAAATTTGACTGTTGAGTCAATTCCGCCTACGCCTTTTGTAACGTAGTTTTTGTATGCATCTGATTTAACGAATGCATCACCAATTGTTGAAATTGGTTCGGATGCCTCTTCGGCGTATCCGCCGCTAACTGGCTCTGAATCTTCATTCATAGCTTTTTCGTTAGCACTTTTAGCAGAAAGAATATTTACTTCTTCTACTAGACTTGCAAGTTCTTCATTGCGAGATTGGATTTCTCCTTTTTGCTCGGCTGAGTACTTGCCGTCTTCTTGTGCCTCGAAAAGCTCTTTTAATTCAGCTCTTTTAGCAGCGACTTTTTCTCTTAGCTCTTTAATTTCAGCCATTTGAAAATGTCTCCTTGTTTAATTGCTTATACTTATTCGTCGATTTCCGCAATTACAGCATCAGCAAGTATTTGCTGAGTGGCTGCAAACAATTCAGAGTCATCTTCTTCCTCTTGAGCTGGAATTTCTTCAACTGAAGCTTCTGCTTCAGCGATTTCTATTTCCTCTTCAATAGATTCTTCAGATGCTTCTTCAGATTCGGATACTTCAGATGATGAATCTTCAGCTACTGCTTCTTCTACGATTTCCTCAGTAGAAGATTCTTCAACTTCTGAGACGATTTCCTCGGCCTCAAGAGTTTCTGTATCTGTTGATTCTTCTTCTTTTGCATCTTCATCAGAAGATACTGGGATTTCACTGACTTCCTCAATGAGTTGGTCAATTTCGGCCCAAGCATCGTTCAAGTCTTCTTGAACTGCTCTAAGTGCGGAAGTTGCATTATCTGACAACTTTCTGCCCTCTCCCTTTCGCAACTCGCCTATGCTAGTTGCTCTTACAATGAGGCTATCTAATGCAGCAAGCACATCTTTTACCTCGTCTGAAAATCTCATACCTTGCACGCTAGTATTAGATTCAGAATCTTCGGAAGCGTCTTTTTCTTCGACGTCATTCCTCAAACTTTTTTCCATTGAAGCTAAGTAAGAAGTGTGGTTATCACAAGGCATATAATATTCTTTGCCCTCGTGCATTTCTTTATGAGAACCAGAACAACCTAGTTCTTCAGCTCTCTTCTCTGCTTCTTCTTGTGTTTCAAATAAATCGTTAGGAAGAGCTTTTAGGGAATCTTCATAGACAGCTTCTTCTCCCGATTTGATTTCTAATGTGTAGGTTTCTCTATTTGCACCTACTAAGACTGGGGAAACCTCAAATACTGTGAGGTCTTTTAAAAATCTTGCGCTAATTTCTTCACCGTCTTCGCTTTTGAATTCCTTGACTTCAGCATCGTTTATTCTAAATCCAAACGACCACTCTTGTAAGTCAGCCATTCCTTTAGCAAGGTGATAAGCCTCTTTGCCAGCCTCGGTATCCATAAAGAAGTTACCTGTAAATGTTGCTTTGTCATCATCTTGAGAGATGACACCTTTTCCAATTGGCTGGTCCCACTTGTGGGCAAAGACCATAGGCACTTGGTTATCTTTAAAACCACTTTTTATAGCGCCTGGTAACACAACGTCACCATCAGTATCTATATTGTTAAATACTGAAAAGACAGCTTCCACTGAACCCTTAACATCATCAATTGCTTTAAACTCGAAATTTTTAGATTCTTTATTCAATTTATTTCCCCTAAATCTCTTTCTCTAAATCTTATTTTAACATCTATTTTTCTGTGGTTTTCTGAGATATTAAAATTTCAGCTTTTTTCTTTCGAGCATCAACTTTTTTCTTCTGCTCGTTAACTAAACTCTTCATCTCAGATACCCCAATATTAAGAACTCCACCCCACTTCATAGCGGCAATAGCACCGTTAAGTCTATTGTTATTCTTGTGACGGTTCATAAATCTTTCTCGTCTTTTAACCCAAGAAAGAACTGCTGGACCTCTATCACCTTTTTTGTATGAAGACCATCTATTGAATGCATCATTACCAGTGAATGAAGTAGGAGGGTTTCCTCCAGTGCCAGCTCTACGCCAAATTGTTGGGTAGTTTTCTTTCAAGTCTTTTACGTACTTGAAATCGGGAAACTGTTTGTATTGTGAGTTAGAAAGAGATATTTTTTGATTGTCTCCGCTTTTAGGGAAGTTAGTAATATCATCTTTTGCTTTTGCACCTTTTCGCCAATCTTTAATTTTCTTTAATTTAGAAACTTCCATTGTGACGTTCCTATCTGTTTTAAGATGAGAACCATCATCCATTATGGCCCATACTTGCATTGTTGCTTTGTCATCTCTTGCGTTAAGTGATTTAATTACACCGTGAACAGTTGATGGTGGGTCGGGGTCTTTATTTATTGACCAACTAACAGTATCTCCAACCTTGAGGTCAGATAATTTTGCTTTTTCAGAAGTTTCATTCTTCATTCTTTCTGAGTAAAGTAATGCTTCTGCTTCTTCTGTTGAAACTTTTAATTCGTCAATAATATTCTCTGCATTTTTTTTGGATGAGAGAGGATGACCACTAGGAAGTAAATCTTGGTCAAATGGTTTTCTTGGAAAGCTACCTTTAAGACCTTTTATAAAGGCGTTAACACGGGCTATTCCCCACTGGGTTGCGCCAGTAACATTACCTCGCACTGAAGCTGGGTTAGTTCTATAGGCACCAACACCTCGTCTGAAGACAGCTGCCAGCATTCCATAACTTGCTTTATATTTTGGATTTTTCGCATTATGGTCTTTTACTTTCTTTTGTAAAGTTTTTTGAACTTTAGAAGAAATAGCGGCTGCTTTCTCTTCATTTATTGATTTTTTCATATTGGCTAATGCTCTTTCAGCAGCATCCTCTGTTTTAAAACATTCAATTACTTTTTCAGTATCGTGGTCGATAATACAAAAAGCACCATTAGGCATTTCGGCAATGTATTTTTCTTCGTTTCTTGGTTCCTCAGTCATTGCAACCCCACCTTGTCTTACTGATTCAACTCCAAAATCTACTGTTGAAAGAGTTGCTTTTAAGTCAATAACTTTTTCATCATCACTAGGTTCATTCATTTGATATGGTTGATTACCAAGTTCAATAGGTACAGCAACCATATTGAGTGGTCTTAAGTAAACATCGTGGGTTTCATCAACATCTAAATGAGCTGCTTTTCTAGCTTCTGCGATTGTAGCCCAACCACCAGCAACAGCCATATTCATTCTCTTGTATGTTGAATCTTTATCGGAAGCTAAAGCTCTGACCATATTTAAGTCATAAGCACAGTAAGTAGCTTCATCACTTGTAAAATCTGAAAGAAGTAACTGATGTGTAAGTTCGTTAGCAACTGTTTTCCATAAAGGAATAAGTTTTTGCTCAGTAAAAAACTCTCTTAATTCTTTTGTATTGTTGTAGGTCGCCGCGTCTAGTCCAGCTCCGAGTCCAGCGAGAATTGCTGGGACACCTAAAACTGCGGAAACTCTCTCTTCGGGAAGTCTTCTAAGTTCTTTTAAATCCATTTGGTCTGGAGAAAAAGATACTGGCTTAACATCCATTGGTCCAGTAAGAACCATAGGAGCGCCTCTATTTGCACCACCAAATTTAGATTTATACATTTTAGCAATAGCTTCTGCTTCTTCTCTTGATGGTCCGCCGTTAGAGTCATCTTTCGGAGAAAGAATAACGCCTGGCACTGCCATATTGTGAAGTAATGCTGTTGCATATTGACCAGCAGCTTCATCACCTACGAGTTCTCTTAAAACAGATTTAAGAGGAGCAAAACCACGTCTGTGATTGTTTGGGTCTATTCCTTGTCGGATATGAACTAAATCGTCTTTCTTGAGAACAACAAATTCGCCCATTGTCTTAGATGAACCGTAATACTCGTAATGAGTAATTAATTCATCTTCATTGCCACGAGGGGTAACTCTGTCGGGCATCATTGGGATTAGTTGTATGACTCGGCCCGAAGAATTTCTTATCTTTAATAAATATGCGTCACCGCTAGCGTTTAATGCTGTAACGATGTAGTGGGAAAGTAAAGGACCCGATGTAAAAGGATTAGGTCTTTGTAAAAGTTTTTCGACTGGATGAAGCATTTGCTCTTCATCACCATCAGTAGTTTTAGTCATTACTTTAAGGACTGGTTCTGCGAAAGCGGTAGCTAAAACATTGATACAAGCGACAACAGCTGAATTACCAGTTCCCTCGCCAATATCTTCTAGTAATTTAGCTGGAAATGCACCCGAACTTGTATTGTATCCGAATACAGCAGAATCTAAAGCACTATTTGTGCTTTGATTATATGTTAAACCTTTAACTTGTCTTTCGGGCGGTGCTTGTAAGTATTCAACCGCTCTTCTGTAAAAACTTTTCTCTTCAGCCATAATTAATATGCTTCCCACTTCCTTTGACGTTTCTCTTGTATGACAGCATATGATATACAGTCAACAATGTCATCGTGAGCACCAACTGGAAACGTGAGAAGTTCACGTTCTACGTCAGCTACCCAAGAGTACTCTTCATTCTTAGGAAGATAAACTAATCCTGCTTCCATCTTAGCAGATAAAGGAAGTGCTCTTTGTCGCTTGTCTCTATCAGCCCTTAATTCAATAACTGGAAGACCCTCTCTTCTTGCAAATTGTACTAAAGCTAGCTGAAAACCTGCTTTTTCAATTCCCACCCATTCAAGATTGTTTTTTACAACGTGTCTTTTAATTGCTGGAATAATATCGGGTGCTTCCATTCTTGCAATGGTCATATCTAAAATAAAAAGTTTTTTTGTTGGTTGATGAAGTCCAAAGCTTCCTATAACTGTATAGTCAGCAGATTCTCTTGTTGATGTTGCAAGGTCAACTGAACCAAATAATGTCATATCGTTTAAATCGTATTTTTCTCCATCAGCAAAAACTTGTCCTACACCCTCTTTATAATATCTAAACCAATCTTGTTTGAACATCTGAGAACCCTCAGATATAAATTGAGCCATATACTCTTGAGCAAATACGAGAGAACCAATTTCTTGTTTAGCTGCTTCAACTTCTGATTCTTCAACTAAAGGATTAGAAGTAGAGGGAAATTGAAATCTCTCCCAGTCGGGCTGTGTTTTTGCTCTTTCAAATAATCTATAAAACCAATTATCCATTCCTTTTGGGGTGCTGATGAATAATGCAGAACCTTTTCTTTCAGTAAGAGTAGGTCTAAGTACTTCTGTCCAAGTTTCCTCTTTTACGAAAGCGGCCTCATCCATAACAAGGAAGTCAAGACCCTCACCTCTAAGTCTTTGTGGATTATCAGCAGAACGAACACCAATAAAGCCACCATTGTTAAAATCTACTTGCATATCGCCTACTTTGATGTTTACACCCATTTCTTTTGGAAAAGATGCGGCTGCTGCTTGAATATCACGCCAACCAACTCTAGATATTGCGAATGTAGGAGCTACCCACCAAGCACGTCCACCAGCTAATGCTATTTCTAAACACATCTGTACTCCAAGTCGAGATTTTCCGAATCGTCGACCAGCACAAAGTATTTTCCAACGAGCTTTAGAATCGTGAACTTCTTTTTGGGCATCGTGAAGAGGGGGGAATGTTATATTGTATACCCTCTGTTTTGACGCTTGTACATTCTCTAAAATATCTTTAGGCATTAGTTCATTATAAACAGCTTTAAAGGGGATATTGTAGCAATACCCCCTTTTGAAAAAGATTACTCTTCTTCTTGCTGTTTTAAAGCTTCACCAATATCCATAATTAAAGATTTTTCGGATTCTGTGAGTTTACCGTAAATAGCACTTTCCCAAATTTCTGAGTAAAGAGACTTGTATTTACGATATATTTTTTTAGCTTTTTGGTGTTTCCACACATTGAGCTTACGCTTCAATGCAGTAACTGTACCAGCATAAGCATTGTCTAAGAAAAACAATTTAAAAAAGAATTGTGACCAAACAACTGGTGTACTTGAATCGTTAATATTAGAACGAGTCCACGTAATGTGACTTTTAACTGAATAAACTAATTCAGACCAAGCTTTTTTAAAGCTACGTGTTTTAAATAGCCACCACGTAAAAGTACGTAGGTGTGATAACCAAGTTTTTTGGTCCCAACCAATATGGCCATACCAAAAACCTTTTTCTGCACCATTGTGAGAATGACCTGCACTTGGGTGTATTGCTGATGGATTACCTAACCAGTTGGTAAATTGATGAGCGTGTTTGTGACAAAGACGAAAGAAAAGAGTTTCCCCATCGTAATTGTCTACGAAATCACCATAACCACCGTTATAGCTAATATCTAATGCACCTTGGTTATTTGGTTCCAATGGTTCTGCGCACTTTGCGCATTGTGTATAATTTTTATCTTGGTCTGTATAACTTGACATTTCTGCCCTTTCTGTTTGCTTAAATTCTTTGTAAGGATGACCCAGTATGTCTACTGGGCCAATCCAAACTTAAAACAATTAAATTCTTTTCAGTGACTTACAAGGGTCGAGACCTAAGTCTTTTTTATCAATTGCTCCCTATGCAACGCTACAATTTTAAACTGCCACCCCCCTAACATTTCGATTTAGACAAACGACACATCAACAACGCAAAGTCAGTGCAATACTTACTTTCCCCACCGATGACACACCGAAATGGTTCTTATGCTGTTTTGTTGAATAGCCAGCGATTTTGCCCTTATTTTAGGATTTTTAATTAGTACTTGCTTGACCTTTTTGGGCTACCCACCCGAAGTATTCAAGCTTTCCGTTTTATGGCCTTTTTTTAAGACAGTCGATTAGCTTTATTTAATTGTTTCATACTCAATCCGTTCTTTTTCATACAGACATATTCTTAACATAGATGACGTCGTTTCAAAATGCAAGTCAATTTAAGAAAAAAAAATACAGCTCCGCCCGAGGGCAAAGCTGTTGATGGGAGGGCAGTCAGCTCGAAGTGTTTCCACTTCTAGGGAAGCCGACATACCTATTGTACCATCTCAAAACTTGCCACTTCTAGACATTGCCTAGTATTGTCTCTTTTCTTGGAAGTTCTGCAATTTGTTGACATTGCTCTATAAAAGAAAGATTCTCATCTAAGTTATGTGCTTTCAGAACTTCTTTAATATTTCCATCGGGAAATAACTCAGCGTACTGATAAGTCTCAAATTTTCTATCTTTCTGTGTTTTACCCGAATCAAAGATTGGAGCTTCACTACTAGATAAAAGTTTTGCAACATTGCTAAACCAAGTACCTTTAGTTTGTGGCTCGGGTCTTTGTTTCAGTTGATAATTGTCGGGAAAACCTTTAATTGCCTTATCACACTTAAAGATACACATCAACATAAATTCGTGTGTCCCGTACTTGGTTAGTTGCCAGTACGGGTCCCCATACACACATTTCCCCACCTCTACATCATTGCATTTAGCTTCTGAATTTACATCTGCTAACTTAATTCTTTTCTGAGCATTCTGAGTACAGAAGTCAAATAAGTGACTTAAATTAGGTGGCATATCTCTTTTTACTTTTCTTACTTCATTGAATGCATATTCAATATCTTGTCTTGTAAATGCTGAAAAGTTTTTATACCAACTAGCCCAAAAATCTTCTCCCCACTTCTCAGCGGAACGTGGATACTCTGTATTCCAAATATTTCTGAAATCAGCCATCCAATATTCTTCAGATATACCAACTGCATCTACTTCAGTTGGTCTAGCATTATTTCTTTCTTTAATAATTTCTGATGCATCTTTTTTGATTGCTTCAAACGGCATCAAATTATTCTGTTGTACTTTATCTATATTATCCATTACAATACTCCAATTCCTGTTAGCGTCACTCTAATTAAAATCAAAGCACAAATCAAATAAAAAATATTTTTATTCACTCTTCCTCCTCGTTATAGCCAATGTAATCTAACTTCTTTTGTGTAAGTTCATCTTTAACTTCCATCGCATCCATAAGACGACCACTTTGTAAAAGAGCCGTCATTTTACCAATATCTTCAACAACTTCATCTCTGTTCTCTTGGTAGTAAAAATTTGCCATTTGAGAATAGTCATAAAATTTTGTAATCTGCTTTTTAAACCTAGGCAACATATCTCTTCTTCTTGAACGATAGTGTTCTAAATTTAAGTCATATCCTGTAAATACAATGACGATAACTGATAAGTCTTGCTCAACATCATATTGTGGAAGCAAAACCCAGTTTAAAAAAGAACCGTGGTTTTCAACAATATATTCTTCAATCTCTAACATAATTCTTTGTACTTCTTCAAAGTATTCATCTGCACTTTTGTAGTGAGAGCCGACAAATTTAAACAAATCATTTTGCTTCACCATAGATAAGTTGTCATATTCGCCATTATCAACAGCATGAAATGCAGCCTCAAAAACTAAATCAATATACTCTTTAGCATCTTTATTTAGTTCAGCTCCAAATGCAACTTGACCTATCATCTTATGAATTTTTCTTGTATTATGTTCTACTACCTTTTGGGTGTAAAACTTAATTATTTTTTTTAAAGTATGTCTCATCTATCTCTCCTGCAATATAGTCTTTAATGAACAAGTCGACAGATTTATTTAAACTTTCTACCTCTTGTTTTATTTTCTTTAACATATCTGACGTTTTTTTATTTGTCAATTACTCCTCCTCAAAATTAAAAGATTGTCTTAACATCTCAATTTCTTTTGCAATCTGCTCATCACTGTAAGAACTTAAAACAACATCTAGCTCTTGTAAATTGTCTTTGTATTCAAAAATCTGAGTTACAAAGTCTTCGAAGTATTCATCATCTTTTTCAATCGGAGCATCTATGCGCATCCAAAATCTAAACATTGAAAAAACTTGGTCACTTTGTGATTCCTGCATAAACCTATAGAATTCATTTACATCAGAAAAGTACTCTGCATTAGTTAATGCTTTTATGAACGCTTGCATCATTGGTGCAATATGAAGATGGCTTCTTTTTGCTTTTGATGCAGACGTAGCTGGAAGTGTATGACCCTCCCATCCAACAATCTGACTACAAAGTTCTACAATAATTGACCATTGGCTTGGATGCCAAGGACCCGAAACATTTTCTACAAAATACAGTAATGCATCAGAGTTTTCTTTGTTCCAAACAAACCTAGGTTCTTCTTTTTCCATCTTCTAACTCCTTTGCCCACTTAGGTGCGGCTGGTAATTCTACATCAATGACTTGTAGTTTAGGTTCACTATCCCAAATTTTTTCTGTGAAAGTATCTCTTGCTACTTGAACATCCATACCTTTTTTACCTGCTACTGCATCAATACCTCTTAGCTTTGGGGAAAAGTTATTTCCAACAACAGCAATAAGGTTGTTCATAGCTTCTTCTGATAATTCTTTATTTGTTGCCCAGTCAAGAAGTCTCTTTGCATCTTGTAATACTGTTCTAGAACCTTTGGAGTAACTAAACACATTCTTACCAATTTTCAATGCTCCGTGTTCTTCAACATTTTGAGCCATCTTGTTGTCAACAAAACCATTGATACGTGTAGTATCTCTTTTAGCTTCTGCTGATAGACCTCTAGCGACATACAGTTCTTTAGGTTCTGTAATCATCTCTAGTTCGGTGTTGGATAAATCCTCTTCACCGCTTTTAGCAATTTCCCAAATTAAGTCTCTCATTTATTTTTTCTCCCTTTATATTTTGGCAAACTGGTGTTCCAGTTTATTTCATAAGTCCATTCGTGTTGCTCCTTACGGAACCTGCGTCTCTCCATTATTCTTCCTCACATATACAAATAGTAGTTTGTCTAACCATATCAACGATACTTGAATAACACCATACACAAAAAGCTATAGGGGTTATACCGAAATTACCTTGTATATCTCCTGCATCTAAATCTATTTCACTATCACATATACTACAAAGAGTTTGAAGTGTCATTCTTCCTCTTCAATTGGTTTAATAACAATTTCTGTTTCTTCAGATACTTTGATAGATGGCGGAATTGTCAATAACAACTCTTTATACCTAGCAACAGCATCTTCTTCATTTACAGATGGGACCATAAGTCTTATTTTTGCTGTAAACCAATATTCTTTCATCTTTAACGGTTCTTCTTCCATTACTCTTCCTCTCCAAACAATTCTATCCAACACTTTGGATGTATTCCTGTAATCATTTGTTCTCTATAATCTTTGTCTAATGATTTAACTGCGTCTTGTATGTGCATACCTTGATTTAGATAAAACATTTCCTGTGTAAATATCTCCACTGTTCCTATTTGACTACAATGTAAACATTCCTTTGTTTCAACAACATACTTGTCGCCATTCTCAAAGTCATATATCTTATCTATTACTTTCATTCTTCCTCCTGTATTTGAATAGATTTAAATTGCACATTCATTTTGGGATGAATATATTTAAAATCTTCTTCAACTAATCTTTTTGCTTCATCAAAAGAATCAGCAAGTACTTTTTGGTAGCCTTGAAACACAACTATATATTTTTTCATACGAACCATCCTACAGAAGTTTTTTCAATAGGTCTATCTTCGTAGTAACGAACTTTGTCTTTGTGTTTAAGATTCATAGTCCATCTCTTGTGTATCTCTACGTGAATACCCATTCCGTAAGGTCGGTCGTATTTATAATGCAGACGATATAAAATATTGTGTCGCAACTTCCAAGCTCTCCAAACTTTATTGGAATAGACAATACCTCGTCCACCAGCTGTTATATTTTTAGAAGACAATGCCCAAGTCCACATTAAATGTCTGAACCACTGAAATCTAAAATCATAAAGTTTCCTCTCACCATCAATAGTTACCCATAGTCCATATGGAAAAGAAGAATGTTTATCTCTATTGAACCAGTAGTTACCACTAGCAAGTTTGGCTAAGCTTTTGAATAATACTTTCTCAATCATTAGGCTTTGTGATTCTTCCGATTTGAGTTTGTCTATTTTTATTTAGACCAAAGTATTTTCCACCCTTTTTAGAAGTTTGGGCTCTTCTTTGCGCTCTATTCATAATTACTCCTATTATTTTTTATTACCTAAGTAGTAATCTAGTTGACGCACAAATGTTTGTCAAGTATTTAAAGACCCCTTAATTGCTCAAGGGGTTTGGGTAATTGCATTTAATTAAATTGGAGTAAGTAATTTAATGCCTTAATAAAATAGTATCACAAGAAAACATTTTAAAAAATATTTTTGAGTAATTTGTTTTTTGTCATACCCGTCAGTTATAGTCAGAAATAAGAAGTCGAACATATGTTCGATTGTGACTAATTGGAGACCGAAATGGAAAGACCAACATTAAGAAAAGAGATTGTAGAACATACTACAAACTCACTTATCAAAGTGCTTCAGAAAAAAGAAGTACTAACAGACTATCTCAATAGTATGGACAGCAGAATGGCGTCAATTCTTAAAGAAGAATCAGACCTTTATGAAGATGCACACGATGTTGCTGAATTACAGTTCTACTTCACTAAATTAAAGAAAGCTTTAAAAGCATCTTTAGCTCTTATTGAAGAAGACCTTGTTCTTTTAAACCATCGTCTACTTGATGACTTTAAAAGTTATGAGAACCAAGAAGAAAATATGATTGAGTTTATAAAAGAAACTTATATACCAGACGATAAAGCACCTTTCTAGACTGTTAGAGGCGATTTAAGGCCCCACTTAAACAATTGTGGGGTCTTGCTCGTCAAAAGTAAATCCATTCTAAAGAAAAAAAATTTTTTCGTCTCCAACCCTGTGGTATGGTTTCGGATATAGGTTATAGAATACAAATTAAGGAGAATATGAATGAATATAAATAAAGAATACAGTTTCGTTGATGAAAAAAAATTAGAAGCTTTTATTGATGAAACTATCAAAGCTTGGGGAACAGCAGCAAAAGCCTCTGTTGATAACTTAGTTGTTAATCACGGTTATTACTATGAGGGCGGTGAAGACCCCGAATATACTGAAGTAGACCACTTTTATGAAATACTTTCTGATAAAAAAGAAATATTAGATGATACAATCAAACAATTTCAAGGATTTAAGGACAAACTTGAGTATTTAACAGATATTATCAACAGTAGGCCCTAAAATGATAAAAATGCAGTTAACTAAAGATATGATAAGCCGAGCAAAAATAAGAGATGCTGAGATGCCCAACCTAAAAAACTCTATTAGAGAGCAAAAAGGTCGCTTAGATGGCTTTATAGCAGAAGAAGCTTTGGCTTTTCATACAAAATCTAAGCTAGTTAGTGCTGTTGGCTCTGATAAATACGACTTTGACTTGGTTATTCAAGGTATCAAAGTAGAAGTAAAGACACAAAGTAATGCGTATATACCAAAAAGAGACTATTTCTCTACTGTTAGTGATTTCAGTAGCGGACAAAAGCCAGAAAAATATGCTTTTGTGACTATTGTTCACGATAATAAAGAACTAACCAACCCTGTTGCTGCTTATTTGAAAGGTTTTATGGATTATTCAGAGTTTAAAGAGAAAAGTGAGTTTATTCCTAAAGGTTCTGTTACTGGCCATAATAATTTTGTATCAAAAGCTGACCAATGGAATATTATAAACTATCAATTGAAATCTTTTGACAATTCAAGATATCTAAACTGACCTACCTTAATACCATTCCAATAATACATCACAGACATATGTATAGTTAATGAGTATAGTTCCTGGGTATAGTTAGTACGACAGCTGTGACGCCAGGTTGCGACAAATATGACGCCAGGTCACGACAAATCTGTCGCATACTACCTTAGAGTGATACGACATATCTGTCGCCTACCCTACAACATATGGTACACGACATATCTGACACCACTATATATAGTATAAAACCCTATAACTTGACAAAGTAACACCTATTTCCAGCTATAACTACAAGATTATGTTGCGTTAAGCCTAGAAACACTCCCCTACTCTATCAAAAAACCTAAAAGTTTCGCTAAATATACCTCATAACTCTCTTACTAGACACATAAACACAATAGGGGAGAGGAGATATCTCTATAAGGGGACACAAGAGACACATAAGACACAAGATATAGTAAAAAATTAGCTTACACAAGATATGGTATATGCACAAAGTATATGAGATTGTGAAAAAAAGGGTGGTTATTTCAGATAACTTGCTATTAAGGAGCGGGCGCGCGGACCGATAGGCAACCCTCTATTTCTTGCCGTCAGAATACTGTACGTTAACTTGAACTGGAGCATCTGAGTCCCCAGATAATTTTATGTTCTGGTCTTTAGACCATTTCTGGAAACTTCTCTCCATCCACCAAGCTGCAGCTTGCCACACTCCACGTGTAGCGGCGTTCCTAATTGAACCTAAGAAAATACCCTCTGCTTGTGCTCTAGCTACCTCTATGGCGTCCAAAAACTCCACATAAATTGAGTCTACTTCTGCCTCTCTATCAGCCTTTCCTTTATCAAGCCAATTGTAAAAAGTTGACTTAGGGATTTTGGCCATTCGAGCAGCGTCTTCAACGAAATATCCTGCGTGAAGCCACGTACAGACAGCATCTATTTTGTCTTGATTTAATGTAGTTGGTCTACCCATTTCAATATCCATTATACTAGGTGTAAATGTACGAGTTGGTGAGGTCATCTAACTCCAAAAATTTATTAAAAAAAATTTTCAGAGGGCAGAAAACAGTAAAAAGAGCTTCGCTCTGCCCGAAAGGTACCCCCCTTAAAACCAAAAAATTTGTACTGAAAATTAGGTCAATAGTGCCAGTCCAGTGTTATACTAAACGTGTTGTTGTTATCAAACAATGTAGGTATTAGAAATAGTATCTCCAAATTATAGTCAGTAAAGGCTCCCCACGAAAGTAGGGAGCTTTTGCATATACACTTCACTATCTATAGTTACTGTATATAGTTAGTGTTGCATTTCTGCACATAGCTTTAGGTTCGATTTTTATAAAAAACGTGCGCGGTGCATAGGGGGTGCATTTTTCTTTTTTCTAGCGATTTTTAAAGGTACCCCGCCCGCACTGGACGGGGCGCCCTTAAACTCTTTAGGCTTTTTGTAAATCTGCGATATTCTCGCGCATTCTGTAGCCCTCGATAATTCCCTCTAGGAAAAAGTACATCTCCCTAGATGTTTTACGATAGTAGCCAATTTGTCGTACGCCTCCGCCGTCGTTCACGATTAAGTGGAGTTCGTAACCGCTCCCGTCTTTGTAAAGACTATACGCGCCTTTTTCTCTTGGTTCCTTATCCATTTTTGAATTAATCCAATCTACTGATTTAGATAGTTCTTTGAATGTCACTCTATGCATTTTTTTTTCTCCGTTTCCTTTTTTTGTTTTTTGGTCATTAAGACCATAAAGCCCACGCGGTGAGCGTGAGCTCTAGCTCTTAATTACTCAGTTACTAAGGTAACAACTTCCGCGACCTCACAGCCTCTAACAACTTTCAAAGCCTCTTGGAACTCCAACGCGCTTGTTAAGTCCATTCTATGAGTTGCTTTTGTTTGTCCTTTTTCGTTTTCGTAAATAACTCTATGCAATAACATTTTTTTATTTTCTCCTTTAGTTTAGAACTTTTCTAAACCATAAGGCGCACTCTTTCAAGTGCGCCCTAGCTTTAGACTTGGGCGGGGAGTTGGGGCAATGTGTAGGCCTTGAATCCCTCTAAGCGTCTCCAGTCCTTAACGCTGTACTGGGTGACGCCTTTACCTTGTAGCTTTCTACCTGTGTAATAGATAAGCTTGCGGTCTCCTGTTCCCTCTCGTCCTATTGGCTTACCAAGTGGAACGAATCGATTTAGAGCTTTAGCCTTGGAGAATTTCTCCCAAGCCTTTTCTTTCTCTAACCCTTGGGCGACTAGCTCACGAGCCTCTACTCTGAGCGCCTTGAGTTGTTTTTGTGTTGTTCTTGTAACTGGTACAAATTCAACTTGGACAACGTCAACAGTTTGTTTAAAGGCTGACCCACAAGCGTGGAACCTCTGCCCAGTGTATCTATCAAATGCTCCATTTTCTAAACACTCAGTTTTAAGTGTTGGGTCAATGTTGCATGGGTATTGTGTGATTTGTGTTTTCATTTTTCTTTTTTCCTTAATCCGAATATTTACCACGTTGAACACTTCGGAAATGTTCAACGCCCTAAAAACTAGGGCGGATAAAAAGAGAGTAATTTTCGTAGGGGTAAAATCGGCTCCCGCCTCCTCGTCGCCTACTAGGTTCCCGCGCTCTCCCAGTTCCCGCGGGATTCCATCCCCGCGCCGTCTGAGTTTCCTTTTCTACTTGGTCACTTAATAATAAGAATAGATTAACTCTTTCTATAAGTAAATTTATTAATGGACTAAAAAACCCAATGATTACGGGCTTTTTCGGGGGTTGTTTGTTTTTGATTTCTCCAATTGGTCAAATCTTGTCACGTGTTTTAAAAAACCCTTATTTTATAGGCTTTTAGGGGTAAAGTTCTAGGCAATTTTTGAAGTCAAAAAGAGGATTTTTTTTTGTATTTTTAAAAGTTTTTTTTTGCTTTAATTTCGGGCGTCACATATAAAGAATTAGTTAAATAAATTATCAGTTTTTAAATCTTGGTAATTTTTACCAATTTTATAGTTTGTGAAATTTTTCACAATTCGAACATTTGTTCGATTCAAATTCGGAGAGAGCAACAACAACGCTATTAGGCACCTCAAAAAACCAGGGCGATTTTTCAAAAGTGGCGTAGCAGAGGTAAG
>Ga0222719_10000176_pt1 | contig 63513 bp, 86 predicted proteins | sample C33_34DmetaG_FD_165039 | JGI IMG/M metagenome (GOLD analysis project Ga0222719, IMG submission 165039) | Estuarine water microbial communities from San Francisco Bay, California, United States - C33_34D | ecosystem: Environmental > Aquatic > Marine > Unclassified | place: USA: California...
GGGATATTTAGATAGTAATTTGGATCATTTTAATGACAAAGTAAACCAATCCAAAGTTTATGTTATACCTTCCAGTCACTGGAGTGATGCCGTAGATGCCACAAACGGTTTAGAACTTATAGATACATTTGAAAAAAATAAAAACTATTATCACACCTGGCGTAAAAAGGGTTATAAAAATATAGTAAATAGGTTCACTAGGATATATGGTTATAGTTTGGAAAATTTACTTGACCCAGATAAGTTCATTCAAGGCGATGGTGATGTATATCAAAAATTACAAGGACTTGGTATTGAAATCACTCACAAAGGCGACAGCAGAAAAGGAGCACCTGGACAAGAAGATTTATTCCCAGATGAAGAAACACAAAATCCCAAAAGCGGAGAGCCATTAAACAGAAGTAGTGGCATAAGTTGGGAAAATATGGATGACGAGGCAGAGCAAAAACGTTTTGATGCATTTGATTGGGACTATTATCCAGCAAAAATGAAAGATGTGGTTGCAAAAGAAATGGCCAATAAAGAAAGTAGTGCAGGTAGTTTTAAAGTAGCATTAGATAATATTCTTAAAAAAGTACTTGACGGTGATGTAGGTATAGACAAAGACGATTTAGGTAAACCCATAGACAAGTTAGCCATAGCGGGTGGCCATGAGCCAGACAGTGGTGGCTCCTCAAATGGCATAGCAAATGAAACAAACTGGGGCAACTTGGCAGACTACTTAGGTATAGAACGTGGCGTAAATGACCAGGGTGTAGAGTTATTGAGAGTTGTAGTTAATCGAATTGACGGTAACCACAACTGGAAACCAAAAGAAACCGACGAGAATGGCAACAATGTAATTGGATTGCCTAGATGGGCCGCCGCAGTAAGAGAAGCAGAAAAATATATCAGAGACAACTACAATGTTAGTGGTGGCAACTATTTTAGAAAAGATGCAGACGGTAATGATGGCGATGATGTAAGTGGTGTATATAGTACACCTGACCAACAAGTGAACACAGATTACGATAAAGCCAGATCAGATTGGCCAGGCTTTGATAGAATGATGCAAAATGGTATGCACAATTACTTAGCACGTGGCGAAGTAAATCACTTAGTAGGATTTTTAAACAATCCAGATAATGATAATGTTTTCAAATCAAAGGTTTTACAAACTATCAAAGGCACAATATACCCTTTTAATAGTTTCCAAGATGCACTAGCGGCCACACGTAGAAGTAATGAAAGTGTGTTTACCAAGTTTGATAAATTACCGTTAGAAGAACAGTTGCGTATAGTATCAAAATCCACAGTACTGGAAAAATTAAGTAAAAAAAGTGAAGGCCCGGCCAGTGACGCCTTGCCAGACAATAGTATACCTCACTTACTTAACAAATTATTATCACAGCCAATGCCGGCAGGCGACTTAAAGAAACAAATGGATGCCTATTGGGCCATGCCAGTACCACAAATGCTATCAGATTTCAGAGCTGTTAGAGGCACAGGTGGAGATAAATCAGATTTAAGGAATGTACTTAAAAGATATATTAACTCTCAGTTAGATCCTAGTATAAGGAAACAAGTAAAGTTAGTTGAAAACAAAGATGACGTGATTGATAAAATACGAGACTTACCGGATGAAGACGAGCAGACAAGTAAAATAGTTTCTTATATTGAGCAATTATTAGATGATATGGGTGTTGGAGGCAGACTAGCAAGTTTAACTGCAAAATTAGATGATATAGATGACGCAGAGGTTAAAAGAGCAAATATAAAACTTGCAAAAATGATTGCTAGTATAGATATGACTCCTTTAGAAAGAGCACAACTTTTTGCTAGTTGGAAAAAAGATAAAATTATTGATATTAATAAAATGCTGTCTGGTGGCTCATATCATTTCTCAGAAATATTTAAAGGGTATAGTAAAGAAAATTACATGACAGAATTTGTAGATGATTTATCTGATATAGATTCTTATGGAGTAGGCGCTGGAGAATTTTTACTGTCAGTTTTAAGTAGAAAAATTAGAGGGATAGGCTCTACAGGAGGTTCAGGAGATTTAATTGTTGATGGCAGAAGTGTTGAAGTAAAAACAAAGACTAAAGAGAATGCTCGTTTTTATGATGACAATGTAAAGCCAGATCAATCATGGGCTGGTAGAACTGAAGGATTTAAAAAGGATTTTGCAGATATAGAAGAAGTAGCAAATATGCCTAGTTCAGGAATGAATCAAAGCCAGTTAGTGAGTATGCTCCAGAATCCAAAATTACAACAAGATCCTGCTAGAATGAAAAAGGTGCTTAGATCACTTGCTGGAATTATACAAGCAATTATGCCTAATATAAACTCAAAACAGGTTAATTTAATAGTCAAAACAGCACAAAGTAATGATGCTAATGCATTTAAGCAAACTTATGGAGCATATAATATTTTAAATTATCTTAATGTTAAACGTAATAAAGGTGATTTAGAAGGAATATTATTTATGAACAAGCAGACTAAAATGTTATCATATGTAAAAGACTTAGATGATATTAAAAATAATTTTGTGTTAGTTGTTAATACAATTTATCCAATTAGTAGTATAATAAGGAATCCGTTCCCACAAATAGGATTGAAAACAAAATGAAACTAAGAAATATCTTTGAAAACCAACCAAGTCTACCAGGTATACAAAATGCTAAAATACAAATGACTTATCTACCCAAAGATAAATGGGATTGGACTGATTATGCAAAAGATGTATATAATCAAGGTGGTTTAAATGCATTATTTGATTTTCTTGCTAAAAAGTTTAAGCAATCCGCAGAAGAAATTAAACAAGATTATGATGGTGACAGAGCACAATTTACTTCAGAAATAGAAGCAGTAGAAGAATACCTTGACATTATGAGTAAAATACCATTAAATGCTGAAGCCGGAGGCGGTGGTGGCGGTGGTGCCGGAGGCGGTGGTGGCGGTGGTGCCGGAGGCGGTGCTGGAGCCGGAGCAGGTGGCGGTGCAAGTGCTGGTACAGGAGCAAGTTCAGGTGGTGATGGTGGCGGAACAAGTTCAAGCGGAGACGGAGGGTCTGCAGACAGTGGCGACACTGGTTCCTCTGACTCTGCCCCTACAAGTGATGCTCCTGTCAGTAGAGGGTATGCATTTTTAGGTAGTATGGTACCAGGCAAAAAGAAAAAGAAGAAAAAGAAGAAAAAAACAAAAGATTTTGATTTCGGTAAAGGCGTTTATTAAAGATGAAATTATTTGAATTACAAGACAGACCTGAGCAAGAAAAGAATTTTGACAGAAATGTTATGCCTCAGATCAGAAAAGATAATTTACAAAACTCACCTTTTCAATTTAAAAAAGGTAAAATTCGTCTGGATAAACTAAAACCGGTACAAAGCCAACGTGTAGAAGGTATGCATGATAAAGCAAAGCAGGGCTTTGCTGATGGTAGCATTAGACCCATAGTTATAGATAAAAACAATTATATCGTAAATGGACATCACAGATATGATGTTGCAAGAGGGTTAGAGCTAAAGAAAGTCAGGGTGTTAAAAGTAGAAGCCTCAGTAGAGGATCTTATTGAGTATTTTACAGACACAGCAAGTCCTGAGCCCACATATGAACAAATTATGAAAGCAAAAGTAGATAGTTTAATGGAAACTATTGAAGCATCACAAGACATAAGTGCATTAATGAAAGCCATAGAGGCAGACTTAAAGCAACGTGAAAAGGACTTAAAACGACTGCCTAAAAAGAGTGTGTACGAAGCACCTATAATTAGACCCCAAGGATCTTATGATCCAGATGCCAACGATGCATATAATACTGCTACAAATAGACGTCCTCCTAAATATGATTATGATCCTGAAATGGATTACAGACCAGGTAAAAGTTTAGGTAGTATTCCAACTATACAATCTGAAACTGAAGTAGTACAGATGCCTAATGGAGATTTGTATTTGTTTTATGCTAATACTAAACCTAAATCTACTACACCGGAACAAAAAAGCATATGGCAAAAGTTTGTTACCACAATACTAAAAAATCCTAAAGCAAACCAAACTGGACCTAACAAAGAAAAAAATGTACTAGGTTTCTTAAAACTAAACCCTTTTGAGGACGGATACAGAGTTGCTGGTGTTGGTATGGACCCTGAAATACGAGGACAAGGCAAAGCAATAAAATTGTACTTGGCCTTTAGTGCCTGGAAAGGCGTCCCTATATATTCAGATTTTTCACAAACGCCTAGTGCTAAAACAATGTGGAGCAGTATAACAGCCCGATATCCCAAAAGAGTCGTTGCTTATGACCAGAAAAGTAAAAAAGATATACCTTTAGTCAAAGCAGGAGATATGTATCAAGATCAGCCAGATGATTTTGATAAAATGACTCAGCAGAAAGCCACAAAAGTTTTAGGCGGTACTAAACTGTTTAAGTTGTTACCAGAGGGCGAAGTTATACACAAGAACTTTGGACGTGATCAATCAATTGAAAAACAAATAAATCCAGGTGAACCACAAAAAGCCTATGATGCCTATGATGGTGATTACCTTCCATTTTATTTCAGCAATGGTTGGAAACTAAACGTAATGGACCCAGAATACTCAAATTATGAACATGAAGTTTGGGTATTAAAAGATGAAAATGGTAAACAAATAGAAAAAGGCGAAAAACAATCTGATCTTATATCAACATTACAAAACATGACACAAATACCTATACGAGAAAACTTTCCTGTACCACCAACTAATGATAAGTTATTGCAAAAAATTAGGGACTGGAAAATAAGAGGTCACCATGGTGACGTTGCTCGAGCTCCAGGGATACCTGCATTAGGAGTAACTCCTGGAGATAGTGAATTATTTAGTATGTGTGATAATTATTTATTGAACCCAGATAAACCTATGGCAGGTAAAATAGAAGTAATACAAAAACTAGATCTTGCAATGGATATGGATTCATCTACAACTCCTACAGAAAAAGATGTTTATGATTATATAAGAGGTACAGGAGTAGATATGCCATTTATACCACCAGACATAGATGAAAACTTTGCTGACGGTAAAGTGAAAGGAAAAAGTCGTCCAGGCAGAGTAAAGAAGTCAGGTGCAAGTTGTAATGGCTCAGTGACAAGTTTACGCAAAAAAGCAAAAAACAGCAGTGGTGAGAAGTCAAAAATGTATCACTGGTGTGCCAACATGAAGGCTGGCAGAAAAAAATTTAAATAAATAGTAGTATGTCCAAATACAGTAAAAGATTTTACACTGGTAAATCTATATCTAGTCAAGATAAAAACATTGCATTACCAGAATACTTAAATGAAGTAAAAGAAAATACCAGTTATGGTGAAAGAAGCCGCAACTCAGATTCCTCTACGAATGAACTGGAACATCCGCCAGACCAATACAAAATAGACTTGCATGATATGAGAACAGCTCTTAATTATCATCTACAAGGGTTTACTAAGTATCTTAAACAGAACGAACTATCACCAGATAGCAAATATTCTAAATCTGTAAATTGGTTTCCTTCTGATACTGAAGATTTATTTTATACAAATATGAAAGACGAAGTCACAAGTGGACTCATGGAAAAGGCAGGTTGGTGTAGTAAAGATAAAAAACCTAAGGATGATCTTACATACAATGTAAATAAGCATGGATTCAGGTGTATTAATTTTAGAGGAAAAGATCCAAGACCTGGAATTTTAAGTTTAGGGTGTAGTTTTACATTTGGTATAGGTTTAAAAAATAGTCAAACATTTGCACAAAAAGTTGCTGATAACTTTGGTATGGAAAATTATAATCTTGGTGTCCCAGGACGCGGACTAGATGTATTAGCAATATATCTCAGTATGTTTATAGAAAGGGAAATAGACATCAACTTGATAAAGGCTATTGTGGTGTTCCTGCCACCACCAGGAAGAGAAACGATTTTTAATTATAGTCATGGATGTTTAAAAATGACTGATGCTCATTTAGACGTTTTAGCATCTACTAATTATTATCAAGATAGTTTTTTAGATGAACTAGAAGAGATTGATGATGACATATTACAGAAATTTGGTAAATATGATGCAATCGACAACAGAGAGAAAGTTAGAGGAATGTTAGAGGACGGGTTATATGGACACCTGCAAAAATTTAGATCTAGTCTATATGAACACAACTATTTTACACAGGAAAATAATTTTAAAAGAGACATACTTAATGTTAACTCAATAAAATTGTTTGCTATGACGCATAATATTCCATTAGTAATACAACAAAATAAATCACTTATTTATAAAAGGTATTTAAATACCTTTGCAAATGCTCCAGACTTTGACCTTGCAAGAGATATGAGGCACCCTGGGACAATAACGCATCATAACATTGCACAAAGTATCATATCAAAATTAAATATTCATTTAACATAGATAAATAGTTATATGCTTATAAGAGATATAATAAATGAGACTACCAGTGCTGGTGGTATAGCCACAGTTGCTCAACCTATGGGTAAAATGATTAAGCGACCTAATCCTAGTATATATGGGAAGAAGAAAAAAACTACTGAAGATCAGGTACCTTATCTACAAAGACCTAACACAGGATATGCAAAAGCAATAGCAGATTATTTAAGATTAAATCCTGGTAAAACAGAAGAAGATTTTAAACTGCTTACACCTAAAAAACAAGAGAAGTATCTAGACAAGTATTTAGAAAGCAAAAAACAGAAAATCAGAGTCGCAGAAAGTAATCCACGCAGAGAAGCCGCAGTAAAAGTATTAGTAGATAAGATTAAGGCTAAAGGTTTAGACCAATTCAGAGAATATCAAGGTAACATTGACCGCGATGCAATAGAATCATATATGGCTCGTAACATGCCGGATAGTTATAGAGGTCGTGATACAGGCAAAGCCATAGAAGACGCTATGGCAGAATTAGAATCATCGTTTGTTGAAGGCAAAAGCCCACACAAAAAAGGCACCAAAAAATACAAAAAACATATGGCGGCAATGCACGCCGGATAGTATGAGAGCAGTCAAAGATAAAAACAAATATTTAAACTTAATCAGTAGTACTGAAGCAAGGTTATTCAATAAAGTTGATTTATCAGGCTTCGTAAGTGTAAATACATTAGACGAAAGAGAGCAATATATTGCAGAAGAACTTTATAAAAAAGATGTACTGCAAAAAATACAAAAAGGTGAGCAAGTTGGCTACAAAATCTACCCACAAAAGGAAAAACTACAATAAAAAGTTTTTAGCAAAAAAATTAGATGGTTTAGCAAAGAAAGTTGCTAAACGTGATGTTTTTATTGTTAAAAAAACTGATCCTGGATATAATATAGTAAACTATGTAACTAAAGAAGTTCTAGTTGAAAATGTGCCTTTTCTAAATGTTGCAAAAAGAGCCTGCAAAAGTTTTAATGCTTCGAAAGAAAAAGTAAACGGATCCTCAATGCAAAAAGATGTAGATATCTATTTTAAGCACTATATGGATATACAATTTTATAAAAATACAGTAAAAACAAGCCAAGATAAAAACAGAGTATTTAATGCAGGTGTAAGAATGGCAGATAGTTTAGACTACATAAGAGAAGCAAAACTCAGACTGTCATATTTTTAAGACAAAAAATCTAATAAAATGATAAATAAGGAGTATATAGAATATACTTTAGGAAGAAACTATGTTTATTAGAGATTTTAATCAGCAAGGTCAAACAAAGATCAACAAAATTAACGAATTGTTAAGTAAAGAATTCGGTATGTCAATTAAGACATCTTTCCCTAAGAAAGAAAAATTAAATAACATATTAGAAATGTCAAACAAAGCAATTATCAAACTGAAAGATTCCAGCAAGAACTTTCAGTTAGAACCAGAATATGCAAAATTTTTAGGCATTAAAGATATAATGCAAACTATGATTGCAGAAGGCATGTATGCTGAATCACCTGCAAATATCCAAATGAAAGAAAAACTGTGTGCAGAAGTACAACAGTTGATGGATAGCGGATGTACTGAATCAGAAGCAGTCACAAATTGTATGGTTAACTTTAAAAAAGGTCCAACAGCTCACAGCGAAGAATGGGCACTTCCTATAGTAATGATGGCGGCAAAACAATATATGCAAGACAGTAATTGTGAATCATTAGAAGAGATTGCTGTTGAAGGTCCTAATACAGATTTAAACGAATACCTACTAAGCGAACTAGCAAAAGAAGTAGGTGTTGAACTTACAGACCCTTCAAGCATAGATGCTATAGAAGAAAAACTTGGATTGTTTGCTGAAGTATCAGGTAAGAGCAGAGACTCAGTTGTTGGCTTCCTAAACGGCTTAGAAGAAGATGCATTACCACAAGGTATTAAATTCTTTGGTGCTAAAGTAAGTGAACAAAATAAATTTACTGGTGCTAGAAAAGATGCTATTCTACAAGGTAAAGACGAGTTTGAAGTAGACGGTGAGACATATAAAGTTACAGGCGATACTAAAGACGAAAAGAAAAACGAAAGTATGTTTGATGACATTATAGATGACATGTTATCAGAAGAAATTGAAGGCACAACTGTAGAAGAAGCAGAAGTTGTTATGGCTGTTAGAGCATTAGCAGACGACATTCAGGACCATGTTGAAAGACTAGGCAGAATGGTAAACGAAGATATTCCTGCTATTGCAGATCAAATGATACACGAATTTGGTGCAGATAAATCAGCACAATTTAAAGCATCAGCAGAAGAGACTTTAAGCTCAGCATTAGAGAGTGCCAAACAGGCAAAAGAAGGTGTTAACCAACTAGTTGGTGGCATTACAGGCGAAGATATGGGACTGGCTGGAGATGATACTGGAAGTATAGATGACATGCCATTGGGCGGAGATAGTCCTATCGATGATATGGAAGAATTACCAGAACCTGAAATGGATGTAAACGAACCAGCGGCGGCAGGACCAGAAGAAGAGCCTCTAGGCAGAGCACCTATAGAGGTGTAAAATGCTTATTAACGAAGTAGTACTTAAAGAAAAAAACACTGATTATGAAGCAGGGCTTTTATCCAAAATTCAGGATGTCTTAACAGTTGCTATGTCTCGTGATATTAAAAAAGTATCAACAGAAAAATTCCTTAAAATACTAGATTCTAATGGTTACACAGATTTAACTATGGACCAATTAAAGTTAGCAGTCAACAAGAGTGGGTTTGCTAACAGTATAGATGACGATATTATTGTACCCAAAGATGAATTAGGTGCAGATATAGACACAGAAGTAGAGCCTACTGTAGATGTAGGAGCAATGGCAGGTGATCAAGCCATGTCAGATATAAAGGCAGAATTATAATGGCTAATATTTTTGTAAATGCCACACAGGCAAGAGCTAACAGCAGGAATAACGTAGTTATTCATGGCGAAATAAAAACTATTGAATCAGAAGTTTTTTCAAATATAGATTCAGGCGTACTATACGCAAATGTAGTTTCAAATTCTACAATGACAAACAGTAATGTATATTACTATGTTTGGAATGGAACCACAACAGATCCCACAAAACTAGATCAAATTAATTATGTTAAAAAATATTTTACTGATCTAGGGTATGGTGTAAACATCACCACAAATACCAGTTCAAATAATACTATTTCCTGGAACGTTTCCTGGTAAATAGACATATAACGAACAACTTAAAACAATTTTAATGCTAATAAACAAATTCGAATACCCCACTCTGCGAAGAGAAACCCAAGCAAACGGAAAAAGACAATATGTTGGTGACGACAGTATTCCTGTACCTAGTGTGACCACAGTACTAAGTGAAACAGGAGATAAAACTGCTTTAATGAACTGGCGTAAACGTGTAGGAGATGCAGAAGCAAATCGTATTAGTCAGGAAGCCGCAGGTCTTGGCACCAAAGTACATAACGCAATCGAAAAATATGTACTTAACGAAGAATATGAAATAAAAGGAAACAATCATATCAGTATTATGGCTAAAAATATGCTGGAAGAAATGATTGAACAAGGACTAAGTAAAGTAGACGAGTTATGGGGTGTTGAAGTAGGATTAATTGCGTCAGGATTATATGCTGGTACCTCAGATGCTATAGGAGTATATGAAGGCCAAGATGCTATAATTGACTTTAAGACTGCTAAAAAAATTAAAAAACGCGAATGGATCGAGGACTACTTTATGCAAGGTTGTGCCTATGCATTAGCCCATAATGAAATGATGGGGACAGAAATCAGTAAAGTTGTTATACTAATGGTTGATAGAGAAGGTAAATTTGCTGAGTTCACCATTGAAGGTGAGGAATTCGAACAATATTGTGAGAAATGGTCAAATAGACTAGCAGATTATTACGCAAAGATTTCATAAACTTTTCAGAAAATGATAAATACTAGGTAATAGGAGACTTATTTAGTATGGCAACAGGTAATAACACAGTAGTAGTATCAAGAATACAAAATCGTAGAGGGTTAAAACAAGACCTACCTCAACCACTCCGCTCTGGAGAAATTGGGTTAGCAACTGACAGCCGTCAAGTATTTATTGGTGGTAGTGAATTAAACTCTACTTTCAATAAAACAGTAATATATGAAACAACTGATAATGCAAAGCAAGTTGTAGACAGTATTGCAAACAACCAAATTATTCAGTTCACTGTACCACACAGGAGATATAACACTAGTTTAGATGGTTTAGATGGTACTGCTAAAAGTTTTACATATACAGGTAGCAGTGATGTAAGCATCACTAATAGTAATAGAGATGTATTTAAGAATACTGTAGGTGCAGGAAATGTCGTAAGTATAGAATCAGGTGCGGCTTTTGATGCCGACGATTTAACAGTAGTAAAAAATGGTACGGTATTAGTAGGAAATACTACAGCATCAATAGGTACATTAACAACTGAAGATTATATTTTTACATCAGGCACAACACTAGGTAATGACCATACAATTACTTTTAAAACTATACCTTTAACAAGCGACGATATTGGTATTACTTATTACAGTAATTCAGCAGTAATAAGGACTCTTGATGGTGCTAGTAGTAGCGACCAAAACATTAAACCTGGTTATGGTAATGTAAGTTTAGGTGAATTAACAAATTTTTATAACAGACAAGATATACCTACATTTTTACAAATACCTACAGATTTAATTGTGGTAAATGCAACTACTGGTACAGGGTATATTGGCTTACAACATAAGCATACAGCAGTAATATCGTCAAGTACTGCAGATATTACTATTTTAGGATTATCAAACTTACTAGTAAGTAGAACAAGTGAAAAAGTATCAAATGTACCTTACACGGCTTCAGGGTCTAATGTTACAGTTGCATATGATTATGCAGATCAAAAATATACAACAAATGCAAATAATTATAATCATGTTTACATAACAGATGGAACGGATGCCAATGTAAATGGCAATGTTCAAATTACTAGTTCTAATAGCACTCATTTTACATTTACTGTGAGTGGCACTCCAGCAACCAGTGGAAATTTATCACATACAAGAATTATGCAGTTTGATTTATCAGGAGCGCCTAGCAGTGGTAATATTTCTACAGCATTAAATACGGTAACCGGAATTGTAAATAATACTGGAAATATTACGACAGGTTCAAATGTTACTCAGGCTTGGCATAGTTTACAATTATTACCACAATATGATCCTGCAACAGGCACGCAAGTATCCTCTACCAAAGTTTACTTTACACATAAGTCAGCTCAAAGCAGTACACCAGCAAACTTTACATTACATGAAGATGGAAGTACACTATCAAGACTTAATCTAACTGAAAGAGAATATACCAGAGCAAATGCTACAGTTAAAGCACAATTAGAAGACTTTTTATATGATGCTATGATAGATTCTGCTCTTAATGTGTTTGAGTCTGTTGATACTAATCAAACATATACAGCAAATTCTACTGTAGATGCAAGTATAGGTTCATACAGTTTAAATACTAACACAGAAGGCACAGAAATTACATTTAATAGTAATGAAGAAGCCAGGAACTTTTCTACATTAGTAAACAAGTTGTATTTTGAATACAGTATTTATAATACACCTGGTGCAGGAGGATTGGGGAGTTTAACAGTAAGCTCAAAAGGTTTAACTAATGTAAAAAATAATATCCAATTACAAACAGCCGAAGGAGCCGCAAGTGGATTACCTGATGTAGCATATGACTCTACAGAAACTGCAAGTATTCCAGAAGCCGCAAATACAAATATTAAAACCTTTGATATGACAGCATACGATACTTTTGTAATAGATTATAGTATAGACTTCAGAAGTGGTTCAGATCTATATAGAAAAGTTGGTCTGTTACAGTTATCCAGTTACGACTATGGCTCAGGCAACCCAGCAGATGTAGTTATACAGGATTACGGTACAGACAAAGCAGTTGGATCAGTAACAGGTAATGTACAATTTACAGCAAATGTATCCAGTAGTGTACTAACACTTACAGCAATTAGTAGTGTAACTGAATCTTGCAATATGAAATATCTTGTAAGAAAATGGAATGCACCTTTAACTTAATGGTTAATGTTTCTTAATACTAATAGCTCAGAAGATAGATTAAAAATTTGGCGAGAGGTAAGAAACACTGATGTTTCATCAGCCCAAGACCTAGTCAAAAAATTTATAGATATCAAAATACTTCCACGTTATTTAGATTACTATACCCCAAAGAGCTGGCCTAACCCTTTTGAGATATTATTTGAGGGTTACTTATGTCAATCAGGAGTAACTATTTTACTTACTTCCACATTAATAAAAAAAGGATTCATTACTAGCAATGAACTTTCTTTTCCTGTGATAAGTAATAACATAACAGGAGATTCAGGTATAGTACTGTTAGATGGAAATGACGTTTACAACTTTACTCCTGGAGAAATTGTTAGTTGGGAATTTGTAAAAAACAACTCCACGATATTTCAAACACATAAATTAAATAAAGAAAAGTTTTCTTATTGACTTTTATACAGTTATATAGTAGAATAATTCTGCGATAAATATAACTTTACAATACAGAATTTTAAGGACAAACACACATGCAAGTTAAGAAAAGAGATGGTACTTTAGAAGACTTAAACATAGAAAAACTACACAAAGTGGTGATGTATGCATGTGAAGATATTTCTGGTGTAAGTGCATCAGAAGTAGAAATAAATTCTAAAATTCAATTCTTTGATAAAATAGTTACAGAAGATATACAAGAGACACTTATTAAAAGTGCCGCAGACCTTATCAGTGAAGAGTCTCCAAACTATCAGTATGTGGCAGGTAGACTGATTAACTACCATCTGCGTAAACAAGTATATGGAACATTTGAACCTCCTTGCTTATGTGATATAATTCAGGATAATATAGACGCAGGGTTTTATGACTCTGAGTTTGTTGAGTTGTACACAAAAGAAGAAATCAATCAATTACAAGAATATATTGACCATAACAGGGACGAAGTATTAACTTATGCGGCTATGGAACAATTCCGTGGCAAGTATCTAGTACAAAATAGAAGTACAGGTGAAATATTTGAAACACCACAAGTAGCATATATGATGATTGCGGCAACATTGTTTAGCAAGTATCCAGCAGAAACTAGAATGAGTTATGTGAAAGCATACTATGATGCTATAAGTACTTTCAAAATTTCTTTGCCTACGCCAGTTATGGCAGGTGTGCGTACGCCACAAAGACAGTTTAGCAGTTGCGTACTAATTGAAACTGGTGACAGTTTGGATAGTATTAATGCAACTAGTAGCAGTATTGTAAAGTATGTAAGTCAAAAAGCAGGCATAGGTATTGGTGCTGGTAGTATAAGAGCGGTAGGTTCTAAGATAAGGAGTGGAGATGCTACTCACACTGGAGTTATTCCTTTCTATAAAATGTTCCAATCTGCTGTAAAGAGTTGTAGTCAAGGTGGAGTACGTGGCGGAGCGGCTACATTATACTATCCTATTTGGCATTTAGAAGTTGAGGACTTACTAGTATTAAAGAACAACAAAGGCACAGAGGACAACAGAGTGCGTCACATGGACTATGGCGTACAGTTTAACAAACTGATGTACGAAAGACTTATTACAGGTGGTAATATTACGTTGTTTAGTCCACAAGACGTACCAGGACTTTATGATGCTTTTTTCCAAGACCAAGACAAGTTTCAAGAGTTATATGAAAAAGCAGAACGTATGACAAGCATAAAGAAAAAATCTATTCCGGCTATAGAACTCTTTAGTTCCTTTGTGACAGAAAGAAAAGATACAGGTAGAATATATTTGATGAATGTTGATCATGCTAATACACATGGAGCATTTATAGAAGAAGTAGCACCAATTAAACAAAGTAATTTATGCTGTGAAATTGATCTACCAACTAAGCCTTTGTCAGATGTAAATGACCCAGAAGGTGAAATTAGTTTGTGTACATTAAGTGCCGTAAATTGGGGTGTAGTAAAGGACACAACTGAAATGCAAAAGATTTGTAACCTAGCAGTAAGAGGATTAGACGAACTTTTAGATTACCAAGAGTATCCTATATTAGCGGCAGAGCTTAGTACTATGAACAGACGTCCTTTAGGCATCGGTATAATTAATTTCGCATATTGGTTAGTTAAACATGATACAACTTACCAAGAACCTAATCTAGAGCTAGTAGACGAATGGGCAGAAGCATGGAGTTACGGACTGATTAAAGCAAGTAACGAGTTAGCACAAGAAAAAGGTGCATGTCCTAAAACAATGGAAACAAAATACGGACACGGTATTACACCTAACCAAACATACAAAAAAGATGTTGACGAGTTAGTAAAACACAAAGAACGTATGGATTGGAAAGGATTGCGTAAACAGTTAGCAGAAACAGGTATTAGAAACAGCACACTAATGGCACTTATGCCTGCTGAAACATCAGCACAGATTTCAAACAGCACAAATGGTATTGAGCCACCGCGTAGTTATGTTAGTATAAAACAAAGTAAGCATGGTGTATTAAAACAAGTAGTGCCAGGGTATCCTTATTACAAAAATAAGTACGATTTACTTTGGGATCAAAAGAGCCCACAAGGATATTTAAAAATAATGGCAGTATTGCAAAAGTATATTGACCAGGGTATTAGTGTAAATACCAGTTATAATCCTGAGCATTATGAGGACGAAAAGGTTCCAATGAGTGTTTTAATACAAGATATACTGACTTTTTATAAATACGGTGGCAAACAATTATACTATAATAACACCTATGACGGACAGGGCGAAATCGATATTCATAAAGATGACGCTCAGGGCGAACTTGCCATTACTGAAATAGACGAAGAAGATTGCGAGAGTTGTAAAATATGACAGTACTAGATACCAAAAATAAAACACATCATACTAAGGCTAAGATGTTCTTAGATCCTGCTGGAGGCGTAGCCGTACAGAGATATGATACATTAAAATATAAACAGTTTGATAAACTGACTGATAAACAGTTGGGTTTCTTTTGGCGACCAGAAGAAGTAGATATTACTAAAGACGCAACAGACTTTAAAAATCTTACTGACTTTGAAAAACACATTTTTACAAGTAATTTAAAACGACAAATTATATTAGATAGTGTACAAGGTCGCTCACCAAATTTGGCTTTTCTGCCTATAGTAAGTCTGCCAGAATTAGAAACCTGGATAGAAACTTGGGCATTTAGTGAAACAATTCACAGTAGAAGTTATACACATATTATCAGAAACGTATATCCTGACCCGAGCAAGGTTTTTGATGAAATGTTAGACATAAAAGAAATTTGTGATTGTGCAGATAGTATTACTGAAAATTATGATAAACTTATCGAGTATAACTTGTTAAGACAAAAAGGATATAAAACTTATGACGAATACGAGCATAAGAAAAGGATTTGGTTAGCACTTATGAGTGTAAACATTTTAGAAGGTGTACGTTTTTATGTATCTTTTGCCTGTAGTTGGGCATTTGCTGAGCTAAAAAGAATGGAAGGTAATGCTAAAATTATAAAACTAATTGCTAGAGATGAGAACGTTCACTTAGCAAGTACTCAGCAAATGCTAAAGTTTTTGCCACAAGACGACAAAGACTTTGCCAAGATACAAAAAGAATGTGCCGAAGAGTGTAAACAGATGTTTATTGATGCAGTAGAGCAAGAAAAAACCTGGGCAGAGTACTTATTTAAGGATGGCAGTATTATAGGACTAAATGCCGAACTTTTAAAACAATATGTAGAGTTTATCGCCGCCAAAAGAATGAGAGCAGTAAACCTAGAAGCGATATATAATAGTGGTACTAACCCTTTACCTTGGACACAGGCATGGATTACAGGTGGATCAGTGCAAGTTGCTCCACAAGAAACAGAAATATCGTCATACGTTATAGGTGGTACTAAACAAGACGTTGACAACAAAACATTTAAAGGATTTAGTTTATAATGTACACAGACATATTAAAAAATAGTTTAGGAAAAGTAGTATCAGTAAAAACTACAGCAGGAATAGAACTTATAGCAACACTAATAGGTTATGATGAAAAGAATTTAACTTTAACATTAAATAAACCCAGATTAGTAGTTGTTGCTGAAGAAAACATTGCCGTAGTTCCTTATACTTTTACAAGTAAATCAGAAGAAGTATTTGTTTTAAGAGAACAATACTTGTCAGTAGATACAGCATTAGAGAATAGTTCAGCAGATTACCTACAACTACTTAAAGACAACGAATCATAGTAGATAAATAATACTATGCCTAAAGTAGCAAGATTCATGGACATGGTTGGAACTGGTGTTATCCAAAACACCAAGCCTACTGGCGTCTTTGTAGAAGGCAGACCAATAGCAACACTAGGAGATATTGTATCCACACACGGTGAAGCACCGCACATTGGTGCCAGTATAGTAGGCGCATGTTCTACAACAGTATTTGCAGGAAATATACCAGTTGCAATGGTAGGTTCTAAAGCAACATGTATGCATTCTGTAACAATGGGAAGTTTTACAGTTAATGTAGGACTGTAATGTCCAATCTAGTTTCTGTACGTGGCCCCCACGCCAGAAACAATACCAACACAATAAGAATACAATGGAACATGGGTAATTCATGTAATTACAAATGTGAATATTGCCCTCCTATTTTACACAATGGAACCAAGCCCTGGTTAGACAAACAGCAATACATAGATGCAATCATACGCCTATCAACGCATTACAGCACCTTAGACAAACAGACAGAGTATGAGTTAATAGGAGGAGAAGTTACTGTTATACCAGGCTTTGAAGAAATAATTAAAACAATAAGCGAACACAATAGTACCAGTATTGTATACACAAATGGTAGTAGAACAGTTAAATGGTGGAGCAAAGCGAAACAATATATGGATAGTGTTGTGCTAACTTACCACCCACAATCACAAGATTCCGAGCATTTTAAAGCAGTTATAAACGAGATAAAGGATTATGTACATATTGATGTAAACATCGCTGGAATAGGCGGAGACGTGCTCAAATTGGGCGAATTTGCAGAGGAATTGCGTGATTTATTTAAAGGCTGTAAACATAATGATTACAATATGGTAAGTATATGTGTTAAAACCATGTATAAGAAGCTCTTAGGACGTCAGAACAAGCAGGAAACATATTGGCAATACACTACAGAAGAGCAAGATGTATTACAACGCCCTGGAATAAAAGCACAAATATTGCCTGAAGTAGAGAAAGTAAACATACCAGATGCTGAGTTTACACCAGACCCTGAGCCAGACCCAAATGCCTGGATGACAGAATTCTTGTATGATGATGGTACTGCTACTTATGTTCAAAGCCATCAAATTATAGACAAGAGACTAAACAGTTTTCAGGGTATGAGATGTCATCTAGGATTTGAAAGTCTTAATATAGATGCCAGTGGAGATATGTATAGTAGTTGGTGTGGTGCTGTAAACTTTGGTAATATATCTGATAAAGATTGGAATTTACCACAAAGCAAAACTACCTGCCCTTATGCTTTTTGTAACAACATAAGTGATATATCTATAACAAAGACTTTAGATTGATTTGATATTTTGTTTAAACGATGCACTTGTTTGTAGAAAATCAGGATTTTGAAGTATTCTTTTGTATTCCCAATCAGGAATATATGTATTAGTTACAAAGTTTCTATCAGGTACAGAGTTATGTATAAATCCTTTATAACAAACAGAAAGCTCATTAAATTTATGTTCTGATAAGTTCTGCCTAGGCAAACTGGTTTCTAATAAACTTTTACCTTGTATAGGACGTAAAAAAGTTTTTAATAAATGATACCCTACTACAGTTTTCACTATACCAGTATCTTTGACATCTAAATCCTTTAATGAATTATAATTATAATTTGATTCATCAATGTCTAAACTGTGTACATCATGGTACCATTTTCCGTCTATTGACATAACATGATTGATATCATGACCTACTGTAGGGCCAGGAAAGTATTCTACTTCTACATTGTATTCATTTTCCTGCACAGCAGAAATATCTGATAAATTTTCTTTATAAACATAATAATGAATTTTATTGCAATATTTTAAATTTTTTTGTATGGATTCAAATTTTATGTCTGGTGTTACGATACTGATGGTCTTTTTAAAACCATATAATTTGAATATACAATATGAATCACAATTTTTTAGTAAATGTATTTTGTCTGACACACCATTGGTTATACAAATAATTTGTATATTATTACCATCACAAAAATTTATGAATTCCTCTATTTTATAATATTCTAAAGGATCTCCAAAAACTGATTCCAAAATAATTTGGTTGGGATTTTCTGCCAGTAGGAAGTTCGTAATTTTATTGAAATCTAAATGTTCTTCTGGAATAGCTCTTTTACCAAATCTATGATCTATAAAAGAGCCCTGATTATCGAAACTAATAAAAGAGTTATTTTTAGAGGTAAGATCTATAAAAACTTTTTTCATACCCTGTATTAATTAATTTTCCGTCTATACGCCTTGTTCTTTTAATTTTGCCGCATTAAAATTAACAACTTGGTCGTAACTAGCATCATCGTCATCATAGTAAAACTCTGATGCTCCTGATAACTCTGACTCTGAAGTAGCATATATACCCACAGTAAATTCTTCTATAGAATATGTTCCACTAACATTACCTGACATTGAGAAGTGATAAAGTCCTGGTACTGTGACTCCTGTCATATTTGCTGAAGTATCAATGTTTAAGTTTCTGTCTGTTCCAGTACCTGTAATTGTTAAAAATGGTGGTAATGGGCTAAAATCTGCTACTTCTATCTCAGTAACACCATCTTTGATTTGTAGGTCAATAGTCTGAGTCTGACCTGATGCCAGTGTAGTTATAATACCAGAAGGTAAATTTGTAAAAGTCTGATCTGTAACTTGAGGACTTACACCTATAGATTGTTTAAGTTCGGCTTCAGTTATTCCGGTATCTGTTAAAAGAGTAGCATCAAAAGATACTGAAGTACCTCTAAATTCTACCATTCCTTCTGAAATCACATATGATTTTATTTGAAAGGCGTCTGAGTTTGGATATAAGTCTGTATATTGAGCTACAAGACCACCTATCTGAGCCGCCGATACTGATGTACCACTTGCTGTAGTGTATGCTGAGTTGTCAGTAAAATTAATTACGGAAACACTATCACCTAATGCATAAATATCGTTTTCTTCACCTAGGTTACATTTACCGCCATCTAGTTCTGCAACATGTCCTCCACTGTTCATTGCACCTACTGTAAGTACACTATCAAGACCTGCTGGTGAGTAGTTATCTGTATCTGCACCTTGGTTACCTGCCGCGGCAACAATAACCATATTATTATCTTCTAATTGTTTAAACTTGGAGTCAATCAAACTATTTTTTGATGCTGTCCAACATGCAACCACCGTCTTTGTTTGACTTGGTGTGTTTGCATTGTGGTGTACCTGAATTGCTTCTAAGGCATCTATAACATCTGCTACTGTTCCTGTATAAGGGTTAGTATTCATCATTCTGACATTATGTAGTGTGGCATCTTTAGCAGTACCAATATTAGCACCTACAATTAAACTTGCCATTACAGTTCCATGACCGTCTGCATCTGCAAAATCACTAGCAAAACCTGTGTATAAATTATTAACAGTACGACCTGTAAACTCTGTATGAGTTGTATTTACACCTGTATCTAGCAAATATACATGTTCACCACTTCCACTACTCTGTGCATTATAAGTAACATCTGTATTACCTATTTTGTTACACATCATAGTTAAATGATCGGTATTAAATGCTGGTGTAACTACTTTTTCTGCATCTACTAATTCGCCGTATTTTTTTCCGCTAATTGCATCATATTGTGCTGTCTCGGCTGTGACTTTATAAGTCATAGCAAAACTATATGTTTTGGTTATGGTACCACCTGCGTCTGTAATTGCCGTTTGGGCCGCAGTTGCATCAGCATGTACTGACGAATCCATTTCGATTATGTATTCTGCCATTTTGTAAACTCCTAATTAAAAATAATTGATAACTATACTATATAATGTATTTATCATATTTTAAGATATACAGGTCATTAAATGAGTATTAAAAACGAAGTCAGATTACCAGGAATAGATATGAATCTTTCCAGTATGCCTTATGTTAAGATATATGCTGAAGAAACAGACAAAAAACTTTTAGACTGCATATCTGATATTTTAAAAGATAAACAAGACGTAAACATAGCATTAAGTGGAGGTTTAGACAGTCAGTTTATGTTATATTGCTGTTTAGAGTTAAACAAGAATATTACACTTTTTACATATAGGTCTCTTTGGGAAGATGTAGTTATAAACTCTAGTGATGTATATAATACTGAGCAACTTGCTAAAAAGTTTAATTTAGAACATCATATCATAGATATAGACCTTAAAAAGTTTTTTGATAATCTAGAACATTTTAAGTATAGTAAAGATTTTTTTAATACGTCACCACAAATTTCTGTTCACTTTCATTTTATAAAACAGATAAAGGAGCAGTTTGGTATACAGCATTTAATTTTGGGAGGTGAAGCGCCAACGTTTACATACAGTGACTTTGAAACTAGTAACAATATTAGACTCATGGCGGTAGGTGCTTATTTGAATCATGTTGCACCTTATTACTTGTTTTGTGAAAGTATAGGTTTAGAATGTATAAAAGATATTTTTTATCATAGTAAAGAATGTGTGTATGCAGGTTTCAAAATAAATTTAGATCTTTTAAAAAAGGAAAATATATATGGTCTTACGAATACAGGAACAAACTACCGTAGCGACAACTACAGATATAAGACGAGTTACTATAAGGAAACTTTTCCTAATATCACCCCTCAACCATTTGCCTTCACTGGATTTGAGACACTGAAAAAAATACTAGCATCTGAAACTGGAAATTACAATCAATTTGATATATTATACAGGTATCCTCAAGTAAAATTAGTTCCCGAATTTATTTCAAACAGACCCAAATTACAAAAAAATATGTTTTACGATAGTAAAATAATAGATCTTTTTAAAGAATTTACTAAGTATATACAACAAAACGATTGTAAAAACGTAAGTACATATACCTTCGATTTCTAAATCGTTCAAAATTACCCTATAATCTACACTATTCAAACACCTATATATAAATACACTTTATATAATGACATAAGTTATTAATATATTAACCTCCATTACACAGATATGAAGAATTTAGTTTGTATATGGTTAGTTTGCACCATCCAAGTAAACGACCAACTGTACGGCGCTCTAAGAAGTGTGAGGGAAATAACGACTTGGAGTATAGCAGGTGAGCCAAAAACAAATTAGAAAATTTCGTGAAAACATAGAACTATTTGCATTGATGACTATTTTTGTATCAAGCATTTTTGCTATTGCTCCGGTATCATAACGGAAAAAATAGAACAGAATGAGAACGATAGCACTAACGATTATAGATAAATCAGGCATATTTAAAAAGGTCCACCAAAAAGCAGAAGTACTTTGTTACGCCATGCTTTGGGGAAGTTGGATTTTATGCTTGTCAGTATTATTTTAATCATATGAAAAAATTAAAAGAGATAATCTTTTTATACTGGATACTACCATGGGCACCAATACCTTACAAGTAAGAGAAGCAACACCTGACGAACAAGCAGAGTGGTTCGAAACAGACTACTTCATGAAAGGAGACTTTGATGTAATGAAACTGTTTGTGGTAATACCTGCAGTAATACAAATTGTTGTATTTGGTATGATGTTAGCCGTCATGTATTTAAATACATTTCTCTTTTGATTAACGAAGCAATAAAGGCCGTCATTGGCGTGGGTAAAAATGGCGGTCAGTTTCAACCCTCCCCCATGCGAATTATCCTATTCGCATTTTTAGTAGCAGGTATATTTTTAGGTACAGTTGCATTGTTGCTTACATTTGCTAGTATTGTAACATAGTTGTAACATTAGTGTTATAAATAAGTGTGTAAAGGCACCAATAGGTGTAAATTACATTTATAAAAAATTAAATGTAGAACTACTAGACACACCATTAGGTAATAAGTTTATAATGTTCTAATTGAGGAATTAGAATGGATATAATGACCTTACTATGGACCTGTGTGGGATTTGGTTTCGCTTCTTATACAGTTATCGCTAACGATAGCATTCAAACATTAGGCACATGGATACAGTCAAACAAAGAAAAGTTTGATTGGAAAACATTATGGCTTGGAGCAAGTAGTGTTCTGCTATTTGCATTATGGTATGGCTGGACTGTTAATGGTGGAGACATCGCATACGGCAGACTGGACAGAATACCTTACTTGGAACCACAATGGTACCATGCATTAGCACCAGGTGTATTACTTGTACTAACACGTTTTGGTGTACCAGTAAGTACATCGTTCTTGGTGTTAAGTGCATTTGCTAGTACGTTTGTATTAGAGAAGATGTTAATTAAATCGTTTGCTGGATATGGAGTTGCGGCAGTTAGTGCCTATGCCATATGGGCAGTCGTAACAAAGTGGATGTCTAATGTAAACTTAGGTGGTAGCGAAAGCAACTGGCGTATAGCACAATGGACAGTAACAGGTTGGTTGTGGTGGACATGGTTATCACATGACATGGCTAACATGGCTGTATTCTTGCCACGTGAAGTAGATGCTTTAACATTAACAGGTATATCAGCATTGTTTATTGCTGGTATGGGTTGGATGTTTAAAGAGCAAGGTGGTAAAATACAAAACGTAGTTATTAGTAAAACAGATACTAATTATGTTAAAAGTGCTACACTGATTGACCTAGTGTACTTGGTTATACTTTGGTACTTTAAGCAGTATAACAATATTCCAATGTCAACAACATGGGTATTCATTGGATTGTTAAGTGGTAGAGAACTTGCCATTGCTACATTTAGTGGGGGAACGAAAAACTTTAAAGAAGTATTCCCAATAGTAGCAGGTGACTTTGGTAAACTAATGATAGGTGTTGCGGCATCAATGGGCATTATAATAGGTATTCATACCTTAACATAGTTGACAATCGTTATTAAATGTGTATAATAGCATTTTAAGATAAGTAGTGGTATGAGTTTTGTAGTAGGTAGTCCCTGTGTCGGGTGTAAAGATACGAAATGCGTAGAGGTTTGTCCTGTAGATTGTTTCTACGAAGGACCTGACATGCTGGTAATTGATCCTGATGAATGTATCGACTGTGCTTTATGTGAACCAGAGTGTCCTGTAGAGGCAATCTGGAGTGACGATGAATTACCTGCAGAGCAAATACCCTTTATAGAAATAAATGCAAAGATGGCTGACATATGGCCTAACATTGCAGAAACAAAAGAACCAATGGCACACGAAAGTCCATACAGTACAGAAGAAGCAATAGCAATAGGTGAGAAACATGTCGAAGAAAGTTAAAAAGCCGTTAAGTAATACTACAAGGTCACACTTGCAGTTGTTTACTCACGATACTCCATTCGGGCATAAGGTACAAAAGGATAAAACTAAAATTATACCTCGTAAAGAGAAGTATAAGGATGAGAAAAAATAATGGACGGAGTATTACTGGCGGCAGGTATGATAGCAAGTTTGATTGCTATTGTACATTTATTAATCAACGAAGGTGGTGGCACAAAAGGTATTGAAGAAGAGCCTTACTATGGTCGCAAGACTGGACAAATACACACAGCCAAGAAGGAAAGGGTAGATTATATAGTCTAACTGATAAATACTACTATAATAATTTTATTATTAAAGGAGTAACAAATGTCAGTAAAAGATATGTCGTATCGCGATCGCGGTTTATTGTTGAGTATGTATGCTCATCAATGTTATCAATCACCAGAAGAATTATTACAAGCAAGACCTGGAATAAAAGATTTAAGCCCTCTTAAAAAATTCTTAAATAAACCACTTCCACCTACATTTATAGATGTTGATGGAGCTCAGGCTTATGTAATGAGTGACAAAGACGATGTACTTATTGCATGTAGAGGAACAGAGCCCACACAAATAAATGATATACTAGCAGACTTAAAGATGTTTCCAGTAAAGCATCACATAGCAGGTAGAGTCCACAGAGGTTTTTATGCAGAGTATGAAAAAGTTATCCCTGGTATTAAAGAAGCACTAGCCAAACACAATAAGAAAGGCGATAAGACTATGTGGGTAACAGGACATAGTTTAGGTGGAGCAATGGCAGTATTAGTTGCGGCTGAACTACAACCAAACGGTGGATTACATACATTTGGACAACCTAGAGTAGGTACAAAAGCATTTTTACCAGCATTAAGTGGTATTAAGTATTATAGGTACAGAAATAATAACGATGCCGTTACAGCAGTACCACCCTCTTTCCTATTATTTAGACATGGTGGTGTATTAAGATATATTAATACTTATGGTAATATTAGACCTGCAACTTGGTTCCAACGTTTTAAAGATAAATGTAGAGGATATTGGCAAGCATTGAAATCATTTAATCTTATTGACGGCTTTGCTGATCACAGTATGGGATTATATCATGAGTACCTATATAACATGGACGACAATGGCGACCAATTACCAAAATAAGGAAACAATATGAACTGGTTAATAATTTTATCTCTAAAGGCTATACTATCAAGTATAATTGGTAGTAGTTTTTATCAGTGGTTTAAAAATACTAAAATGGGCGTATGGTTCCAAGTAAAAATGGATAACACAATGGAGTGGGTAGCAAACAGATATGATATAGAAATTGCTAGTCGTGAAGAAAAGTGGCTTAAACAATATCCATTACTTGGACAACGAATTGTAGACTTAGAAAAAGAAGTAGCCAAACTAAAGAAAAATAAATAGATGTATGATACAATCCATACATGATAGATGTACTGCTATTCTCACATCTAAAAAACCACCTGTAACAAAACTTACAGAAGTTCATGATATAATTAATGATTCATTTACGGAAAAGAATAGAGATGTCGTAAATTTACTCACTGAGTTAGCAAACCAAATAAGAATTTTAATAAGACAATCTGCATGGCAAGGATCAGAACCTATTTCATTTAAAAAAGCGGTTAATGGTTTTTTAGAATTAAACGACAATGAGTGGCAAGAATTAGAAGAGGTTATAGATCATAATAGAGATTATTCATGGAATTATCTCAATTTATTAGAGTTCAACTACAAGTATAATCGCAAACCAAATTTAGAATTTTTTCTATCACCCCAACATTATAGATTGCTTGGAATAGTTAAAGCAACTGGAGACATTCAATTATCGAAAACTCTATATAAAAAGCCTGATCAGATTCCTAAGTTCATTTTACCTACATTAAAAACTATAAGCAAAAGTTTGATATAAACATAGTTATAACACTAATCTATATATCTGATAAATATATGCATATAAAAAATTTATAGGGTAACATAGATGTCGAACAAAACTCCGTATGAGATACGTTTAGATTTGGTCAGAGAAGCAAAAGAAATATTACAGGCTAAAGCAAAAAATCCTGAAGAAATGCCTACGACAGAAGAAGTGTTATTGGAGGCAGAACGGCTTAACGAGTTTGTTTCTAAAAAACCCTTTAGTGATAGATAAAAAATAAAAAATTAACAAAAAAAGGGCGGTCTAAGATCGCCCTTTTTCTTGACTTTTAAAAAAACTAATCAATAAATAGTTGCTGTAATAAAAGGCTGGTATAGCTCAGTAGGTAGAGCAACTGATTTGTAATCAGTAGGTCGTCAGTTCGAACCCGACTACCAGCACCATTACTTAATAAAAGTGCAATAGCACAGGAAGGACATTATGCCAAAGGCAAAGACAACAAAAGCAAAGGCTCCAGCAAAAAAAAGAGCAACTAAAGTAACACCAAATCCCTGGAGTGGAGAAGTTATTGCGGCAAACATTCAAAAGAATGCAGAGCAAATTAGCAAAAATATTAGTGCAAATGCTGAAAGAATTAGTGCTAATATAAAAGCATACATGCATAGATAATAATTTGGGGCGGTAGCTCAGTTGGGAGAGCGCCTGGTTTGCAACCAGGAGGTCGGAGGTTCGATCCCTCTTCGCTCCACCATTTAAGGAAGATGGATGGAATTAAACAAGTTAAATTATGAATGGGATAATCAATTAATTGATCATGACCATGAAAAATATAATTGGCGTCAGTATTTTATAGATGCTGTACAAGAGAAATACCCACAAGTAACTGAACTTGAAAAATTACATGAGGTAATGGACCCAAATGAGATTAACGATTTTGTTTGGGACGTCCAACGCATCTGTAAGACAGAAGAGTTTGCTAGAAAGTTAGATGATTTTGTAGAAGATATTGCGAGACCTCGTCTAGGCGGATCAGACTTTATGGTTCAAGACGTAGTAGGCGTAAGGGTAGTTATACCCAACCAAGCAAAACACGGTAGAACATTAAACTTCCATCAGGGTATATGGTTTGGGCATGGTCCAGGTATGTTTAGTATCTGGAGTCCAATTACGGAGGCATGGGATTCTAATACTATGCAGATACTCCCTTGGCAACAAAGCAGAATGATAACACAAAAAACTTATGATGAGCATTTAAGTTATCAGGAAATACAAAAACTATGTTTAGAGCATAGTATTCCATGTACGGCATCTCCAGGCCAAAGTTGGTTATTCCAACAAGGACATCTACATGGTAATATAAACAACGAAACAGACATTACTCGTTGGAGTTTTGATACCAGAGTGTTGGTTAAAGGCGGTAATTACGGCAGGCGTAGACCCGGCGGATACTTTAGATTACATGGAGAATATAGACAGCCATTAGACAATATTGAAACTAATAAAACCTGGATTAATTATATAGATATGAATAGTAGATTCTGTGAAACTACTCCGTTCTTTGTTACCAGTATGGTTATGCAACAATTTTGTAAAGACGTTGGTATTGTACCAGCAGATTACCCATTAGAACTAAGTTTTTGTCATTGGGAGCCAATGTTAGAAGACTTTATTAAAGATCCAAATATTCATGGCATACTTTTTCCTAGTATATTAGGAATCACATACGATAAAAAGAGAAGAGATGAGCTAATTGATCTAGCATTAGCAAATAATACCGATCTTTTATTTGTTGATGAAAGGATATTGTTAAATAACGACAAGGAAAGAAAGTATTTAGATAAAATATTTGAATACATTAATGACGAAGAAGATCCAGACTTATTACTAGGACACACAAGATAAAAATGGCAAAGAAAAAAACAAATAAAAGAACAGAAGCAGTTGATAAAGCACAACAGCAAAATAATAATGATGTAATGTTTAACTTGTTAGACTCAAAGATAGAAATACCTTTAGGTTTACTAAGACAAAAACATATCTTTATTGCTACTCCTTGTTATGGTGGACAAATTGGTGAACCCTACTTTAGGAGTATGATGCGACTTGCTATATTATGTAATAAGTATAATATTCAGTACACAGTAAGCACACTTGCAAATGAAAGTTTAGTTACCAGAGGCAGAAATACACTCGTAAGTTTCTTTATGGAAAATCCACAAGCAACACATTTGTTTTTCATAGATGCTGATATTGAATTTAATCCAGAAGATATATTGAGAATGGTAGCATATGACAAACCAGTTGTGGTTGGTGCTTATCCTAAAAAAGCTCTTAACTGGACTAGTATTATTGGAGCCGCAAGAGCTAACGAAGAAGAAACAGAGGAAACTATTGAAGGTCATAGTTCAAACTATGTTGTAAATTTTGACTTCTTAAAGGACAAAGACGGTAACCATACTCCACAGGTTCAGATTGAAGACAATTTAGTTAAACTAAAAGACGCAGGTACAGGGTTCATGTGTATCGAAAAATCAGTTATACAAAAACTTTTTGATAAACACCCTGAAATGAAGTATGTTAATGATATTAATGTAGACCAAAAGTTTGAACCATTTATGTATGCATTATTTGACACAATGATTGACCCAGATAGCAGACGTTACTTATCAGAGGATTATACATTCTGCAGACTTTGGCAAAACATGGGAGGAACTATTTACTTAGATCCACGTACTGCCCTTAATCATGTAGGACATTATACATTTAGAGGAAACATAAGAAAGTTATTTACAGGCGAAAACAATTACAGCAGAAAACAAGAGGTAACATCAAATGGCAAAACAACAACCTAAGAAGCAGGTAAGCAATACAGTTATCTCAGTATTATTGCCCACAAGAGGTAGACGTGACGTTTTAAAAACTAGTGTAATGACATTAGTAGAAAAATGTAACCAAACAGATAAGTTAGAAATACTTTTTGGTATAGATGAGGACGATGAAGGTATAGGCGAATATATCAAAGAAGAATTAGCACCTTTTTTTAATGAACACAAAGTTGAAGCCAGAGCAAGTGTATTTAAACCATTAGGATACGAAAATTTACATATATACGTCAATACACTAGCAGGTGCGGCCACTGGAGAATGGTTATTCTTTTGGAATGATGATTGTTTGATGATATCAGAAGGCTGGGACGACGTAATAAGAAGTTATGATGGACAGTTTAAACTGTTAGGGCCTAAAGATAACCATGAAGGACATCCTTATGCTATATTACCTATAGTGCCTAAAGACTGGTTTATACTTATGGGACATCTAAGTCAAAACGCACAGAACGATGCTTGGTTAAGTCATATTGCATATATGTTAGATATCTTTGAAAGAGTAGACTTTGAGTTTATTCATGACAGAGCAGATATTACAGGCAATAATGATGACGAAACTTTCCAGAACAGAAAGTACATGGAAGGCAATCCCTCTGATCCAAAAGACTTTGGACATACAGATATGCAAAATGCTCGTGTAAATTCTGCACATAAAATAGCATGGTTCATGGACAAAATGGGTAATCATAATGATTTTTGGGATAAAGTGGTTGCTGGAGAACAAGACCCATTTGAAAAAATGAAATGGGCTGACGGTGTTAAAGGTGCAGGACAACTAAATGCTGTAGATGAAGAAGAATTACCTGACGACACTATTATTTCCCTATAATACTTGACATAAGTACATAATTTGCTATAATATACTTCAAACTGGAGTAATATTATGGCCACACATGCAATGATAGATATAGAAACACTAGGCACTGAGCCTGGAAGTGTAGTATTAAGTGTGGGTGCTGTAAAGTTCAATCCTTTTAATAATATAGAGCCTAACAACGGTAAACACTGGATGTTAGATGTAGACGCTCAAACAGAAAAAGGCAGAATAGTGGATGAGAGTACACTAGCCTGGTGGGGTAAACAAGAACAAAGTATTCAGGACAGGGCATTTTCAGATGTTGGCAGAACAGATGTTGATGTATTTATGAAAGATCTTAATGGTTGGCTTACTGGATGTGAAGCAATATGGTGCCAAGGTCCTCAGTTTGATATGGTAATTTTAGAAGACCTATTTAAGAATTTTGACCATCATATGAATTGGTTTTACTGGCAAGTAATGGATTGCAGAACATTATTTAAAATGATGCCTGCAGATCCCAGAAAAGCAGTACAAGAAAATTTACATGATGCTCAGGCTGACGCACACTGGCAAGCAGTATGCGTTCAGCAATTTTATCGTGATTTTAATATATTACCTAGGTAATCATATTTGCGACATTTGTAATTCTGCCTGATTTCATTAAATTATGAAATTTTTTAAAGTAAACCGATGCTAAACGATGAGTTTGACCGGCTACTATTCCTAAGGACTTCGCCATTTTTTTCTCCTATATGTGCATAACAAATTGCAAATGTTGAATAACTTTATCACTAGTGTGAACTGTTACATTAATACAACATTTATGTTACAATCATGTTACAAAACTATTTATCTTTTTACCCAAAAAAGGCTTGACATATCTGAGTTTGGTGTTATACTATATGTATAGTTTAAATAATTAGGTAGGAGTAAATATGCAAACTTTAGTAATAAACACTCAATATAGAGAGAACTATGCGGCTCATAACGAAGGTTATGAACATGGTGTTGATGAAGCACATTGGAAATTTAAGGGTGGTAGCACTTATTTTGTTACTGACTTAACTGAAGCCAATATCAACAGCATCGTTGCTAATGGTATTCCAACACTTTCTAAACTTATAGAATACAAAAACGAGGCTTTTGAAGAGTATATCATCGACTGGGAGATACGTGATCTTGGTAAAAATGGCGACGGTAAAGGACCAATTTGTGAGAGTTGGGAAATTGCTACTCAGTTCTATTACGAGAACAAGCAGTGGAAATGTCGTACCCATCACACCCCAGGCGATGAATCCTATTGGAACCCTGCTATTATAAGCAGAGCGGAACAATGGATACCTGGTGAGGGTAGTACTAGAAATGACTACCAGTGTCAGTATAAAACTGCTAATGGTTGGTTTGATCGTAATGATCCTCAACTTAAAACAGAAGTGGAGGCGGCGTAATGATTAAAGATAGAAATACAACCGTACTTTCTAAAGATGTTCAACCTACAGAAAGTTTAAAAAGGTTTATTAAAAGGTGTACTGGTGCTAAAATGACACCGGTAAAAGGGAACAACAATGCATTTTGGGTATCGGGTGACAAAAGAGGCGACTACTATGAGCAAAAATATTACAAAATAGTTTTTGGTCCAGTCACCCAAGTTTCTTACACACCAAATAGAAGTGAGAAATCAGGCTATGGTTTTGATATACAGACATCAGGCGACCTTAATGGTTGGCAGTTAATGGGCGAATATCGTAAAATGATTAAAGAAACCATGGAAAATTATAAAGAAAAGAATGCTTAAAAGGCTTGACAATATCTTAAAAAATGCTATACTATATGTATATTAAATAAACGGGAGTAATTAATATGACAAACTTAAACACAACAAACCAAAGCAAGGACAAAATTGTATCTGTACCAGGATATCATATTGGTTCTTTTACTTGCTATAATGCAAACAATGATGATAGTGTTAATATCCAACTTACTAGTTTAGAAGAAATGTGGTATGGGCACGAAGAAAACATAGATCATCCAGAAGGTTCAGAATACCCAGTAAGTATAAATGTTCCTCACATGAAGGTGATGAGAGAAAGAGTTTTTGATAGTGTTCTAAATAGAACTGGTATTGACATTAGAGATTTTGACAGTATTATACATGCTTCAACATCTCCTGGCAGAGATGAGAAAGGTAACATTATCGAAAATGGTAATGAAAACATTATTAGGAACGTATAATGAATCCTTGGAAGATCATACAAAAATTGGAATCTGATAACAGCAGACTTTTTAAAGAGTCTGTTGTTGCTGATCATATTGATAACGAAGAATTTGTTATGGGTGCCAAGTATGCACTTGACCCTCTTGTAACTTTTGGTGTACAACAAGTACCCTTTAGTGAAACTGATGGCAATGGTATTAGCAGTTCATCTTTTTATGAAATTGCTGACAAGTTAATTAATAGACAATTAACAGGACATGCGGCTCGTGATGCTATACAAGAGTTATGTGATAGTGCTACTAATGAGCAATGGAACGACTGGTACAGACGAATCCTTATTAAGGACTTTAGATGTGGTACTAGTGTAAAAACATTTAATGGTGTTAAAAAAGGTATTATTCCAGTATTTGGTTGTATGTTGGCACATGACGGAGCAAAACATCCTAAAAAAATAAAAGGCGAGTGTATGGTTGAATACAAATACGATGGCGTAAGAGTTATTGCTATTGTACAAAATGGTGATGCTACTTTGTATTCACGTAATGGCAAATTACTTCCTAACTTTCCTCATATTGAAGAGGCACTAGGCAAGCCAGAGTTTGAAGGACTTGTATTTGATGGCGAGGTAATGAGCGAAGACTTCCAAACACTTATGAAACAGGTACACAGAAAAACTGGTGCTCAAACAGAGGATGCCTACTTGGCTGTGTTTGATATGCTTACCCTTGCAGAATTTAATGCAGGTGGTACAACTAAAAATGCTGAAGTAAGACGCGGCAGACTTATAGAATTAGACCATGCTAACTTACTTCCAGACAGCATTAGAATAGTTGATGCATATAGTGTAAACTTTGATACTGAAGAGGGTAAAGCAGAGTTTGATAAACTAAACAAAACAGCATTAGCCGAAGGTTATGAAGGCTTAATGATTAAGCCCATAAACGAAGGGTACAAGTGTAAACGTTCACATGCTTGGTTAAAGGTCAAACCTTTTATTGAAGTAACACTTAAAGTTATTGCATTAGAAGAAGGCACAGGCAAAAACGAAGGCATGTTAGGTGCTCTAGTTGTTGAAGGTGAAGACGATGGTAAGTTTTTCCATGTAAATGTGGGTAGTGGACTTACTGATGACATGCGTAAGGATGTTTGGGCGGCACAGGATAGTGTTATTGGTCAACTTGTAGAGATCAGAGCTGATGCGGCAACACAATCACAAGATGCTGAAGATACTTGGAGCCTCAGGTTCCCAAGGTTTAAGACCTTTAGAGGTTTTGAACTAGGAGAAAAAATATAATGCAAACTTTAATAAATGCGGTAATTTTAGGGCAACTACTTATTATGTGGGTAGTTTGGGTTGTAAGCCAGGCAATATAATGACTAAAAAGCAAAAGCAAAAAATTCATAATATAGTACAGAGTACATTTAAAATTGTAGGTTGTGCATTTTTATTCCTTGGTATGACTATGGCACTAGGAGTAAATCCTCACATGGAACTTACTTCTTACTTGCTGTTATTTGCTGGTACTCTAATGATAATAGTGCATAGTTTTAGAGATAACGATCACATGTATTTGTTAGTATCAAGTGCAGGATTTGTACTTGTTGGCGGTGCATTCTTAGACACAGAAACAGCAATAATGATAGCAAACAACTATGGCATTGCACTAACCGAAGAACAAGGTTGGTTTGCAAAATATGGTAAAGTGTTTGTAGAAATTATTAAAGCAGTAACTTAATAAATATATACGTGGGCCAATATACAGATAAGATAAATGCTATTGCAGAAGATTTTGCTACAATAGATTTTTATGAAAAGTTATCTGCCTTAGAAGCTCGAAATGGAATGATGATAATACATTATAATCATGGTGGTAAAAAAATTACATTTAGCCGAGATTCAGAATACGAAGGAACGTCAGGAAAAGCAGGAGATGAAATTACAATTCCTGCTATAGATAAAGATTACATCAGTCTTAAAGAAAAATATCAGTCTGAAACCTGGGGAGCCCAATTGGGCAAATGGTGGAAAAAAATTACCAATAAAGAATATAATCCTAATAAAAGGTATTGACAATAAAATACTTTATGTTATACTAGTTAAAAATTAAATATGCCAAACAACAAAAACGAAGAAAGTGAACAAGTAAATGTTCAAGCAGTATGTAAACATCTTAATGTAGGTAGATTCCAGGTAGTTTTAATCGCTACACAGGTTGCCAGAATGGAAGGTATTAGACCACATGACGCATTAAAGAAAATGCTTGAAATAGAAGATATGGATGTCTATTTTAAAGAAATGAAGGAAAAACAGATAAAGGCAGAATTTAATAAAAAGTTTTGAGGAGCCCGTGTGGTATTTCGTAAACTGGGTATGGCAAAAGTGAAAAGTGTAGTCAACAACCACTCCATAGTAAAGTCCCAAAGTGTACCGCTCCTCACACCTATTTATCAATAGGGGGTTAATACCTCGGGTAAGGGACAGGTCCACGAAGCAACACCAGTCCACAATATAATACACGATCTGAGTGTAAAGTGTGGACCATCCCTCCAGTTTTTGCCGCATTCGTCTAGTGGTTAGGACACCGGGTTTTCATCTCGGCAACAGGAGTTCGATTCTCCTATGCGGTGCCATTAATTCTTATAAATAACTGTATGAAATTTACACCAAAGTGTGCAAACGATGGTAAACTTGGTTATGTGTCTGCAGATGGATACTTTAGACCCTGCTGTTGGAGGCCTTTTAAAGATAAAACATTCGATAAAGATGACTTTAACTTATCAAAAGTAACTTTAGATGAAGCCGTAGAAAACACAAATCAATGGCTAAAAGAGACGATTAAAAAAGATATAAACGATATAGATCATGTATGTAAGGTACATTGTGTATATAATTTAACATCTAAATATAGCAACCAAGATGAGAGGTTGTAAAAGTGTCTAATGAGTACATTAAGCCTAGTAGATTACATCTAGAAATAACTAAAAGATGTACTTTAAAGTGTCCTAAATGCCCCAGAACGTCATATAAAGGCATGTATGACCCTAATACAGATTTATCTTTAGACACAATAAAGAACCTTGTAGACAAGAATAAATTTAAAACAATCTTGTGTTGCGGTAATTTTGGAGATCCCATTTATCATCCTCAGGCATTAGAAATATTTAAATATTTGTCAGATAATAGCAACGTTCTAAGTATTAATACGAATGGTAGCGGTAAAAAACTAAATTGGTGGAAAGATTACTATAATACAATAGGGAAAAAGGATATTACAGTATTTGGTGTTGATGGCTTAAAAGATACAAGTAAATTATATAGAGTAAATCAAGATTGGGATAGTGTTTTTCAAGCAATGAAGTTAGGAGCAAAATTAGGCCATAGAGTAGCCTGGCAATGGATACCATTTAGTTTTAATGAACACCAAATACCACAAGCACGCCTATTAGCAAAAAGACATAATATACATTTTATGCTACTAAAAAGTGAACGATGGGATAAAGATGATCCAATGAAACCAAACAACAAAGATCTTTACATAGAAAATGAACCTTTTCTTGACAAAATAATAGAATAGTGTATCATATACAATAATGAATATCAGTATAACAGGTAGAATTGCAAAAAGAAAGCAAGTAGAAACTTTTATATTTGATAGTCTAGAACACCTTATGCCTAGACTCAGACGAGATATAGACATAGATGTTCGTATAGTAACACGATGTGATGAAAATCATTATGCATTGTGTTTAGGCGATAAGAATAGTGTGGAAATAGAACTTGCACGTGGTAGTGGTAATACAACATTTACTTTAAAAGAGATGATGGTGAACCTGGCACATGAATTAGTTCATGCCAAACAGTTTATTAAAGGAGAGTTACACCCTAGTTTAAATAGATGGAAAAAATTAGACTATAGTAATACTGCTTACAGTAGACAACCTTGGGAAAAAGAAGCATACTTATTAGAAGATAAATTAGTTGAAAAATTTTGGAATAAATAATGGCAAAAGCAAGTAGAAGAAAAGTAAATAAATCACTTATTAATGGCACAGGTAAAAAATGCACATCAATAGGTAAAGGTGGTAGAGGACGCAAAGTAAAAATTGCTATGTCTACTATGAACAAAGGTAAAAAACGTTCTATGTCTATTAATAGAGGTCAAGGATAATAAATAAACGTATGTTAGAACCTTCAGATAAATGGCTATGTAAATTAGTAGAACCTAAGCATCCTGCACTCCACAGACCTGCGAATATAGATCCATTTTCTGCTCCAGATGATGCCAATTGGGCTCAAAGAGAAGTAGATATGTTTGAGCTCATGCATAAAAGAATTGGCATAGGCTTGGCAAGTCCTCAAATCGGTAACAGTTACAATATGTTTGTAATGAATATGAAAGATACTGGAGATGTAGGTGTTTATAACCCTAAGATAATTGAGTTTAGTGAAGAGACTATTTTAATGGAAGAGGGTTGTTTAACATTTCCATTACTATTTGTACACATTACCAGACCAGAAAAGGTAAAAGTTAGTTACACATTGTATGATGGAGTAACAGAAGTAGAAGGTTGGCTAGAAGGAATGGATGCCAGATGTTTTCAACATGAATACGAACATTTGCAGGGTGATCTTTTTATAGATAAAGTAAGTGAATTTAAGTTGCAGAGAGCAATGAAAAAACGAGAAAAATATCTTAAAGAAATCCAACGCAAAGTCAAGATATGATCAATTATCCTTTTTGGGTAAATGACTTCGATAGAGTCAAAGACCACAGACTTACCCATCCAGACGTAGCAAAAATATTTGAGCAACCTGTTGCATTTTGGTACGGCGCCAAAAAAAATAAAAATGCTAATAAAAACTTAGATAAAAGTCTTAAACGACTATTAAAAAGAACCTTACCTGGATTACCTTATTTTGTTTTATATAACTTACCTAATAGAGATATAGGACAATACAGTAAAGGAGGCGCCGGAGATGCCACAGAGTATCTTTTATTCCTCCAAGAGTTTTGTAAAGGTATTAAAGGGCATAGTCCTATAATTATATATGAGCCTGATGCCTTACCACATACTACAATGATGACGCCCAAAGAAGCTCAGTATCGCATTAATTTAATGAAGGCAGGTATTGATGTGCTTACAGAAGAAAGCGATGCATTAGTGTACATAGACATTGGCCATAGTAATTGGCTAAGCCCAGAACAAGCATCAGAGCTAATTTCCAGTGTATCTAACGACAAAGTAAGAGGGTTTAGTGTTAATGTAAGTAATTATAGAACTACAATAGAATCAGCCAAATGGGCAAATAAAATATGTGAGCACAGACCTATGGATCAATATGTGATAGATACTAGTCGTAACGGCAATGGCCCACATGGTAATAACTGGTGTAATCCCCCTGGAAGAGCAGTAGGCGAACCACCTACATGCAATACAGGATTAGAAAAATGTGATGCATTTCTTTGGGTAAAGATTCCTGGAGAATCAGATGGTAAAGGCAATGGTGGACCCAGAGCTGGTAAGTTTTGGCCTGAAATGGCAACAGAATTAATTAAAAATTAACTAACACCACTAGGATCTTGATCATCCATGTCTGGCATATCAGGTTTCTCAGGCATTTCTTTATTATCTCCCCTTGGTGCATTTAATTCTGCATCTAAATAGTTTCTAGCACCGTCTAAATAATTTTGTGCTTTCACTATTTTACTTTGCCACCAATGTGGGAAATCTGAATCTGGTAAATCTTTTAACATTTTGTGCATGTCTATAGAAGCCTTACCTATTAAGTATAAGTTCTTCATTAACATGCCTCTTTCGTTATCTACATGTCCAACAGCAACCTTTTCAACCTCACCTTCGCCTGTGTCTGATTTGTAATCAACTCCAGGCTCGCCATCTTCGTTTACTATTCCTGCTAATTTTTGTAATCTATCTATTTCGTTCATACTAGTATTTATCTAATTCTGCAATTAAACCTTTTAATGGTTCTAATCTTGTTAGTAATTTTCTATTGTGTTTTAAATGGCCTAAAGCAATTTCAGAGTTAAGTATGCTACTCAGCTCATCTATACTCATATTATTAATAACATGAAGTAAATTGAAGTCATTATGTAAGTAATGATGGTATGATGTTACAGGTATTTTGTTATATTCAAATAAATGTTTAAATGTTTTATAGCCTAAACTTTCTAAATACTTTTCCAGTGGATATGATATATGTAAAAAAGGTATTCCATACCAAAAGTTTTTATATGTCTTTTCTGTTAGGAAAAAATTATTTTTACCACTTTCAGAACTACTGTATAATATAGAAGGATTATCTCTAGATGCTGTTGTTTCAACAAAAATATTAAAGGCACATCTATTATATATTTCATCATCCATACACCATTCATCATTAGTCATATAGTCATCATAAATTATAGGAGTACTAAATAATTCAAAGTTAGTTTCTATGTTATACTCTTTACATGCTAGTTCTAAATGGCTATCCCATTTATTATCACTTCCTTCATTGTGCCAGGAATATATAGACTTTTTATTCATTTTATTATGTATAAAAAAAGCATGAACTATTTTTCTAAAATATCTGGCATTTTTTTGCAGTAAACAGTAATGTAGATCAAAATTCCTATGTTTTATTTCAGGTGGCGGGATATTTTTACCTGATTGATGTATCATAAAACTTGTACTAAATCCGTCATAAGAAAAAATTTCTATTTTTTCAAATTCAGGTATATAGTTACTGCAATCTATGTCAGATATAAACTCTCCTGTGAGCCATTGTTCTCTAAAGAACTCTTGAGGATTACATGACGTAATTAGTTTTATATTACAAGCAGGTACGCCCTTATCAATTAGTTTAATAAGGTATTCTATAAATGGTACATTTATGAAATCTTCTATGATTGTATCAAGTATTAGTATATTTTTATTATTGCTAACAGATTTCTCAACAACCTGTTCTATCATTTCTTCACTTATGTGATCGTATGTCTGATTGCCAGCATACGAAAATATCATACAGGGATAGTAAGCATTGTCTGTAAACTCTGCTTTTAAATTTAATTTTTCGTTATAAGTTTTTATATGGCCATATAAAGTTTTATGGATTAATACTTCAGATGGAGCAAAGAACTTGTCGTATATAGGTAGCATATACAACTATTTAGTTTTTAAGTATGAGATTTTTTACTATTGCGGTTTAACTACAGCCACATGATGAGCAAGCCATCAGTTTATGTTTTTTATTACCACATTTAGGACATTCGCCTTCTTCTAAACCTGCTAATTTTTTAAGTTCTTCCATTGCGGCTTCTAATGCCTTATTACCAGTATCTTCAACAGATTCTTCGTAGTCTGCATCTGCAGGTTCCATACCATCTGCGGCATCCTGACTGATGTCATGTGCGGCTGGTTCAAGTACCTCTTCTCTGTACTTCTCAAAAGTTTCCTCGTAGTTATCTTTGTGGAGAAAGTCAGGAGCAATATGTTGTTGCATATCATCTATTAATTCTTCTTCTTTTTGTCCAACATAGTCCATAAGATCTTCATCACTCATGTCACTAATAGACTGTTCAGAAGGTTGTGATTCATTAACACTTTCGTCTTTTTTATGTTTACCGATATATTTTTTGTATGCGGCTTCGTTATCGTCTATTTCTTCTTGTGAAGGTTCATTTGGGTCGTCATCAAATTGTACATACCCGGAACCATTACAATGTTTACAGTCTTCATCTTTTCCATCACAATGGTAGCAGTCCCCACCTTCTGCAATTTCTTCATCCTCTTCAACGCCATCTTCACACTTTGCCATTTCTTTGCACTTGCTACAACGACCTACATTATCTTCAATTTCGCCTTCGATAGGAGCATCACAGCAATTACTGACTTTATCTTTTCCTTCTTCAATACCGTAGTCTGATTTAATGTCTGATAAGTCTAAACTTTCTTCAGGCATTTCTGGCTCATCGTCTATTACTGGTGAGTCATCACCTGCTTCTAAATCCATTTCTTTAATTGCTTTCTTTACAACTTCCATTGTAAATTTTTTATCATCATCACTAAGTTTAGTAATTCCGCCTTCTTCTTTTTCTAATTGTTTAATTATGTTATTAAGTTTTTCGCCTGCTTGTAGTCCGTTATCATTTGCAGGTGAAATTCGTTCGTTGATCTCAGCCAGTAAGTTTGCTGGGCTTCTTAAAAGTGCCTGTATAAACTCCTCTTTCTTAACTTCAGGATCATTTACATCTGAACCTTCAGGAAATCTGTTTGCTATACTGTGAAAAGAAGAACTTTTGCTAGGTGGTGTAAACTCAATATCCTTTACTTCCACATTAGTTTCAAATTCTACAGGAGCATTTTCTTGGACTTCTAATCCTGCTAATTTCATTAATATATTTAAATCTTCGCTCATTTTTTCACCTACTATTTTATCATATATGAGATTAAAAACTGTCTCGTTATATTCTTTAAATTGCTTTTCAAAAACCTGTTTAGCAGATTCTTTATCTGGACTATTTTTTAAAGCATTTCTAAATGCACTTGCACTTTCAACTTCACCATCACTTTCTATGTTAGGCACTTCAAATAAGTAACCTCTCTTATCCATTGTTTGTGGTGTATCACCAATACTATTTATCATTTGATAGTATTTTGGTTCAAATTCTCCAGTATCCTTATTAGCTCTAACCTTCATATCTAACCCAGTATCAGGATCTATGTTGTTCATAGCAAATCTGGTATTCATATCCTTTTCGCCCACAGCAAAGATCACTATAGTATCACTGTGATCAAATTGATTATAAAATGTATGTACATAAGGCTGTTGAGCCTCTAATACTCTTTCGGGGGCTATACCCTGTGCCTGAGCAATCATTTGTTTTTGTTTAAAATTAAAGGGAGACTTTTCTTCGTCAACTTTGTTAGATGTTCCTATGTAAACTTCATAGTCTTTGAAATGTGTTTTAAGGTAATCAAATACTTTCACATGATGTGATAGCATGGGCTGAAATCTACCTGGATATATAACAACCTTTTTCATTTAGATCTTACCACTTACGGCAAGACCAATATCTGGCCTTTGTCTTTGGTCCTGGATTGTCGCAATTATGTCTTGCTCTGAAACTTTTCCTGGCTTTGGGATTGCTCTTTCTGATACGCATTGTCTTACGTTTTGCTGATGTTCCACCGTGTCCAAAATTTACTTTTTTTACATTTCCTGTTTTAGGATCTTTAACATAAACTTTAAACTTCTTAACATCTCCACGCATAGGCTTATTAAGTTTAACTTTACGTCCTTGGTATTCTGCTTCAAATGTATGTTCTTGATCTTCACTGTAGCCTAATACTCCAAACTCTTCGTGGAAGTCTTTATTGTCTTCTAATGTGATTTCATCTTCTCTAATTTTATGGACCCTACCATCGAGTTTGTCTTCTTCATCACTGGTTACACCATCAGGATGTCCCAGGTTTCTGTTATCTATATAGTCAGCATTGCAATTACAATGTGGGCAATCTGATGGACACTCACAGTCTTTTCTTTCTACATCTGCACCACAACACTTATCTGAGCAATGTGTATCTCTTTTGTTTTCTGATAGTTTAACACCATAAATCATTTTAGCAACATCTTTAACCATGTCTGCCATTTCTGAGTTTTGGCTTTCCAGTTCAGCATATAGTTCTGCGGCTGACATTTCAGTCCAGCGATTCTCATCACCTAATGCTTTGGCAATCATTTTTGCTACTGCTGATTCTGAAGCATCGCCTTCTGCATCTTCTGGAAGTTTAACACCTTTTAATCTAGCGGCTTGGTTTTTTCTCAAACGGATTAATTCTCTATGTGCTCTACTACTAGGATCTACCTCTTCTGGACCGCCCGGGTAAGTTCCATCAGTTCCCACAAACATTCCCTTTTCAGGTTTAAATACATATTCTTTGCCATTAGGAAGTTTTACTATATCAGCAAGATCTAAACTTTGAAAAGGACGCCCTTCTGTTTTAATACCAGATAGATGTTTAAGTAATTCAAGTTCTATTTTCTTCTTCTCTTCTTTTTTCTCTGATTTTTTAATTTTTTTGTCGTGTTTATCAATATTATCTGTAGCGAATGTTTGATCTATTGTGCCTTCTTCAAAATTAACATCTTCTTTAGTTAATCCTGCGGCTTTCATACCTTTAGCAACTAAACTGGCTCTTTGTGCCCTGCCCATATGCGGATAATCTACAGCCATTTGTTGCATAGCCATTCTGGGATCATCCATGCCTTTAACCATATTAGCAATTTGTTTTACGATTTCTTCATCGCCTGGGTAATTTGCTTTAGCATCATCTCTGTCTGCTTTACGTTTGTCATGTTTAATAATTTCTGCCCAGTTAGGTAAGCCATCATCGTTTTGCGTCATCTCGCCGCCATCACAACCAAAGTTACCCCAGCCATAACAACTGTCTTCACCGTTCTCTTCGTCACCATCCATGCAACTGCTACCAGCACACTCAGGACATATACCATCTACCACAGTTTCTTTCTGCCAATCATGTCTGCAGTCGTCTGTAGCATCTTTTAAATCTTTAAATGCTTCTTGTCTTTGTTCAGCATCATAGTAATCATCTGGTGTGCCAATCATATCGTCTGACAGATCTGGCATATCCATTTCTTCTAAATCTATATGTTGTTCTTGTATGCCCTCAACTATTTCAAAATCATCACTACTAGTGCCAGTATAACGTGATGCTGTTCCACCATGTTGAGCCTTTGCTTTGTCTATTGCACTCTTGCTATGCATAGCAGTAACTTTATATTCTTTACCACTTGATTTATGTTTAACTGTATAATGTTGGAAGGATTCTTCAACAGATTCTGATTTCTTTTTTGCTTTGCCTTTTTTGATCTGTTTGCCTAAGCAACCTGACTCACTAGGCTCCTGAAAGCCTGATCCGATTTTAATGTTTTCGAAGAAGTTTACTAGTTTCATGTAAACTATTTATCACTTTTTTAGTCTTCGCTAGGAGTTTTCCATACGATGTCTATACCGCGTCTAGCAAGTTCATTCATACATTTTTGTTTAATTTTAGGCTTTTGACCATTATTAATGTAATCGAATAACTCGTCTTTAGATATGTTTTTGATGTAAAAGTTTTGTGTTACCCTGCCTTGGCCTTTGACCATTGTTGTCTGACTGGGTTTAAATTTTGTTGGCATGACTACTCCTAATTTATTAAAACAGTATTTATCTAATTAGGAGTAATCAATAATATGTTAGCCTTCTTTTTTAACTAGTGTGTAGATTCCGTAACCTAATCCTACCCAAGCGGCTAATTTTACTATGCCACCAAATAGTATTATGCTACCTGATATTGCAATTAGAGCAATTCCATCTAGACTTGTTCTCTCACCTACTCTGTCTGTGATCCAATCTTTTGCTAATGTTATATATTTCATAATTAATCCTATTTCTTTTTCTTTCTTACTGTATTACTTACATTCTTTGCCTTACCCTTTCTGTTTTTATTGGGGTCGTTACGTCTTTTCTTTGATACTGCTTTACCAATTGCGGCTTTACCGCCTTTGGCTCTTAAACTTGCGGCTCTGCTTTTGCTTAAACATTTAGGTTTACCTTCGCCTTTCTTACTGTCTCCGCACTTGCCAATACGTTCGCCTTTGGTGTTGTATCTGTCCCAACCGCCACCACCGGCTCCACCTTTCTTCCCTTTGCCAAACCAGGCTCTTAAATTTTCGTCTATGCCCTCATTAGTTATTCCAAATTCTGGCATAGCAATAAACGTATTGTTCATCATAACTTTGATGTTTTCTGCTTTAAAATTATATGGAGGACCCATAAGTTCTGAAATCTTTTTACTTAATTCGTTTTTGTCTTTTATGTTATCGTCTACCCAACTTTCTGGTTTTGCGGCGCCTACTGGAGTAAATGCATGAAGTTCAAACTTATCGTTACTTGGGGGAGATGGGGGAGATGGAAAGTTACCCTGAATGACTTCGCCTTCACTAATTATTTCACGGATAAACATGTTATTTCTTTTTAGATTTTTTCTTCTTGGAACTGTTGCCCCAATTCTTAGCACCTACTTTACGGCACTTGACTAAGGCACCACTGGCGTATGCACTGGGCCATACTTTGTATCTGGATTTTACTTTGTGATAACAAGCATCTTGTTTTTCTGCTAACTGATCAAATTCTTCTTCTGTAATTAAATCACTTGCTGATTTATTTTTGTTATTCTTACTACCAACTAACATACCTGTATAAGGGTGTGGTTGTTCTCTGCCTGTTACTGGCTTACTGAGTTTAGGTTTAGGATCAGAGGCTCTGACTACTTTAGTAGCGACTTCCGAAATTTTCATTATTCAATTGAGCCTGTGTAAAATACCTTTACTGTGGCTGTACCGGCACTGGCTCCGCCCTGAGTTACTATTGCACTAATGGCTGTTGAAGCCGCATATACATGATCATTTTCAAATATGTGCTGTCCACCTGCAGGTTCGAATCCACTAAACAGTCTGTCAGTGTCATCAGCATCACCTACAACTATTTCTGTTGTTGCATTTGCACCAGTCCAGTTACCTGTACCTTTTTCAACAACAACTTTTTGTATAGTAGTATTTGCGGCGGCTGTACCAATTGATACTGTACCACCGTCGTAAGTTACACTTGCGGAAATATAATTAAGTTTTTGACTACCACTAGCATCTAACTGCCCTTTAGTAACAGCATGGCTACTTGCTGTTCCGTTTGCAATGGCAATATTTTCTAATGCATCTGCATTGTCTTTTAAACTAATTACTGAACTATCACTGGCATCTATTACTGCACCTTGTTTACCAAGTTCTAAAGTAGTACTAACGCCTGCTATACCATAGTTTTTTACTGAGTCTACCATAATAGTTTCCTATATTAAGAAATGTTACCTAAATCGCTATTGCTGTTTTGTGCATTATTAATTGAACCGTAATCTGTTACACTTACACTATCACTTGCTAATACAACACTAACTGTGGCTGTTCCGGCACTTGCGGCACCGTTAGTTACTTCTGCTGTTAATACTGATTCTGCTGAGTACTCATATTGGTATTGTGAATGATATTGTCCTACTTTAGTTACATCAACATCTCCGCTTCTGATAAACCTTGAACCGTTTGATGTATCACCAACTTCAACATAGTCACCTGCTCCACCACTTGTCCAAGCACTAGGAACATCAACTGTTACTGATATTATTCTACTACCTGCCGCAACAGTGGCAATATTACTTGCACCTGATGTATTGTAGTCAACATCTAGAGTTACATGCTGAACTAAATCAGACGTTGTTGCATCTAACTGAGCTTTAGTAACAGCCTGTGTTGATGTTGTTGCGTTTGCAATAGCAATTTTTTGTAATTCGTCACCTGATGTATAAAACCCTATAGCATCTGCATTACCTGTGATGTAGGAACCCTGTTTACCAAGTTCAACATTAGTACTAACACCTGCTAAGTTATATTTTTTAACTGTGGCCATTTAAATCTCCGCGTATATTTAAAATCTATAATTGTATTTATCTTATCTTGACATATTACTGGTTTGTGTTATACTTATCCTATGTTTGATGACTCTATAAAACGTATTGGTTTTTGTTGTAAGTATCTGGAAGAAGACCAGACACAAAAACCTAAAATACTAAAAGAAAAACAGCAGATGTATACTGAAAAGTCTACTACAAGACTGTGGTGTAACAATAATCCTGACAAAGCAGAACAGAAGTTATTGGATTGTGTTGAACACAATATGCAAAGTGCATACAATCTTGTGGAGTATGTGAGTACACTACCTGAAAATATGCGTATGGTAAGACTAGGCAGTAACCAAATACCCATGGCAACTGAACCTACATGGAGATATGTCTTTGAGGATAAAACAGTAATTAAAGAACTTGAGAAAGGATTTAGCAAAGTAGGAGAACTTGCCAGAGAAAAAGATGTCCGTTTAAGTTTCCATCCTGGACAGTTTTGTGTACTTGCTAGTGACAAACCTGAGGTTGTAGAACGAAGTATTGATGAGTTTGAGTATCATGCTAACATGGTACGTTGGATGGGTTTTGGTAAAGAGTTTATGGACTTTAAAACTAATGTCCATATTTCGGGTAGACAAGGATATCAAGGTATCATAAATATACTAGATAAATTGAGCCCAGAAGCTCGTAACACAATCGCTATTGAAAATGACGAAATGTGTTGGGGATTAGATGAGTCCCTACAATTAGAAAAATATGTTGCACTGGTGTTAGATATACACCATCACTGGATTAGAGATGAAGAATATATACAAGCGAATGATGACCGCGTTAAAAGGGTTATTGATAGTTGGCGTGGTGTCAGGCCTACTTTACATTATAGTTATAGCAGGGATGAATGGTTACCTGAACCATCCGTGCTTGGTGCAAACCACCAACATGGAGACATGCATGATATCAACAACCTACTCGATTTAGGTTGCAAAAAACAAAAACTAAGAGCCCACTCTGATTTTTATCCTAATGAACAAGTAAACGAATGGGCATTGACCTTTTGGCAAAACTTTGACATACAATGTGAGGCCAAAGCCAAAAACTTGGCAAGTAAACAGTTATACGAAACAGCATTGGAATTAAATCTATGTCAGAGCATATAGAAGGCCAATATAGAAAATCCTTACTGCCAGAAGCAAAATTTAAAGGTAAAAAGGTCTGCGTACTCACTAATTATAGAACAGGTAGTACTTTTTTTATAAGAGAAACTTTCTTAGAAAACAGACTTATGCCCATGGAAAATTGGGAACATTTTAATACTAATAAACAATTTGATTTTTTAGTAAATGAACTGCACGAAAGATCGGCATTTGTCTTCAAATTAATGCCAGATCAAATAAACTTAGACAAGGAAAAATATCACACAGTATTAAGTGAATGTGATGAAATAGTTTATCTTTTTAGACGAGACTTTAAAGCCCAAGCAAGAGGCTGGATAGCCTGGAATCTATCTGGTGATCATGAGCATCATTATGGTGAGATTAAAAAGTATGATATAAATGTTACACAAGAAATTGCTGACTACTATAGTAAGGAACTTATAGATAATTACAAGTTTATGAACTACTCATTTAAAAGGTATCCTGGTAGTGTTTACTGTTTGGAGGACTTCCCTATACAAGTTCCTTATAGCAGAATTTATAATTGGCAAACAAATATAAAAATTCCTGAGTTTAATACTCATAAAGAAGTGTTCAGATCTTGAACATTTACAAAAAATATTCTGGTAAATAGCACTATGAAGGTTTTAATTATTGGTGGCTGTGGCTATGTAGGCTCAGCAATTGGTAAGCATCTCGCAGACAAACATGAGATTACCAATATAGATTTAGAATGGTTTGGTAATCATTCCTATGCTCATACAATTAATATGGACTACAATGACTTAACACCTAAATTTTTAGATAAATTTAATGTTGTAGTACTCACAGCAGGTCACAGTAGTGTAAAAATGTGTGATACAGACTTGCAAAGCAGTTTTAATAACAATGTAAGGAACTTTGTAAACCTCACTAATAAACTGACAACACAAAAATTTATATATGCCAGTAGTGCCAGTGTGTATGGTAATACATCTGATACTGAAATATCAGAGGACAATGTAAACTTCAGTCCTATAAATTATTATGATATGACTAAGTTACATATAGATCACATCATGCATTTAAGTCCTTTAGACTATTATGGATTACGATTTGGTACAGTAAATGGTCCAGCACCCAGTATTAGAACAGATGTAATGATCAATGCTATGGTGAATACTGCTATGCAAAAAGGTGAGATACATGTATTTAATGCTGATACTCGCAGAAGTATATTAGGAATAAACGATTTATGCAGAGCAGTGGATACAATTATAGACGATAATATAATGTCCAACAGAGGTATATACAATACAGCAAGTTTTACAAATACAGCAGGAGAGATTGCAGAAGCAGTAGGCAAACATGCAAACGTTCCTGTTATAGATAAAGATCCTCCTAGTGTTATCTTTAATGAGAAGTTACAAAATAAAACATACGACTTTGGTATTAGTACTACAAAGTTTGAAAACACATTTAACTTTAAATTTACAGACACATTAGACAGTATCACACAGGAGATGGTAGATCAATATGCAAAATGCAATAGAGACCACAGAGCAGAACTCGTACACTACACTTGATAAATGTGTAGCATGTGGCGGTTCTAACTTAGAACAATTTTTAGACTTGGCCGAACAGCCACTTGCTAACAACTATCATGACGGCACAGGCGGTGGTGAGTCGTTTAAGTTAGGATTAAACTTATGTACTGATTGCTATCATACTCAACTGCCTGTTAGTGTAGACCCTACAGCAATGTTTGATCATTACTTATATGTAACAGGCACAAGTCAAACACTCAGAGACTACTGTGATTGGTTTGCACAATTTGTTACAGACAGAGAGCAACTAAAATATGGAAATGTTTTAGACATAGCATGTAATGACGGCACCCAACTAGATAGTTTTAGAAAACTGGGTTGGAAAACATATGGTGTTGATCCTGCTAAAAATTTATTTGAGATAGCATTAGAGAAAGGACACATGGTGCGTAATGCATATTGGCCTATAAGTTATCCGCAAATGGATGTGATAACAGCACAGAATGTTTGTGCCCATACTCCTAATCCATTAGAGTTTTTAGAGGGTGTAAAAAGGGCACTAACTACAAATGGTACAGCATACATACAAACAAGCCAAAGCCAAATGTATCAACGTAATGAGTTTGATACCACATACCATGAGCATATAAGTTTCTTTAGTGCAAACAGTATGAAGACACTAGCCGAACGAGCAGGCTTAGTATTAACTGATATACACATTACTCCTATACACGGAGACAGTTATGTGTTTGTACTAAAACATCAAGGTGCTGATGTACAGAGTTCAGTTACAGAAACAATTAGGAAAGAAGGTAAAGAAGGCAGACACAATCCTAACTTCTATCAAATATTTGGATTAAATGCTAGAAGCATAGTTGGGAAATTAAAAGATCTAGTTACTAAATGCCAAGCAGAAGGCACACCTGTGGTAGGGTATGGTGCGGCGGCTAAAGGCATGACTGTATTAAATGCAAATGGCATACAGTTAGACTGGATTGTTGATGACAATGAACTCAAACAAGGTTTACTTACACCGGGTACCGATATACCTATAAAAGACAGAAACAGTTTAGATATAGATGAACACATAGTTGTTATACCTTTGGCATGGAACTTCTTTGATGAGATAAGAGCTAATGTAGAAGAAGTAAGACAGGACAAATCCACACAATATGTACAATACTTTCCTAGAGTTATGTTTGTAGCATGAAGAACTATTTAATAAGAAGCCTATACAAGATTAAATCTCCTATGTGGTTTGAGGATCGCAGTAGTGAGGGAGACTTATATGACTGGTATATGAAAATGCACGATATAAGTTTAAGAAGTTTTAAGAAACATTTGCAGGGCGATTGGGAGTTCGTCTTTTTTAATAAGGAAGTAGAGAATATCCAGGAAGTATTTAAGGATCATTTCTTTGAGATATATGATATATGGAAACAGGGCGATACTAATATTTTATACTGTGGACCGGACAACATAATGATGAAGCCTACTAAATTTTTTGGTGAGTACGATGAGTTTCGTATGTTTAACTACACAGACCCAAAATCAAGTATAGAACCTAATCATTATGATGTACAACACGAACATTTCTTTAACGCAGACGTCAGATATTACCCAAGTACAATGAGCCAAGACATCTGGGACATGGGTTTAGAGATGGCAGAGAATTGGGACTTTAACAGTTGGAACACAGAGCAATTTATACTTAACAAAATGTTATGGGATCAAGAAGGCAGAACAATAGAAAACACACTAGACCCCACAGTTGCATATCAGGGCCATCAGTTGTTTATAGAAGATTGGGAACAAAGGAAAAGTTACTCAAACGACTGGAATGGATGTGATATAAAAGATGCACAAATTATACACCTACATGGAAGTAGGAATGCACCCAGAAAGTTTTCTCTAATGAAACAATTAGAGAAACTTTCCTAATTAAAATGCTTGGTGGCCACCTTGCAAATATGTTGAACAGTCATTTTGCAGTTCTCCTGCTCTATTCTAGGCTTTACTACGAGGGAGCCGATTTTTTATTACTGTTAGACTGAAATCTATTCTGCCCAACAAATATATTTAACAAAAAAGTAACAAAACAGTTAAATTAGCGGTAAAAATGCCAAAAAAAAGCCCTGAACTAGTCCAGGGCTCCCTATCTGACGTGTATGTTACTTCTTGTTAAAGACGTGGTATAGTATCCAAACACCTACTAATCCTAGTAAGCCTTCGTTACTCAATCCATTCAAGATAGCCATGATGTTTGTAACAACCTGGAAATCTCCTAGGAAAGGAACTGCTCCACCAAATAATACTTCAAGTACTACTCCAAGAGCAATAACACTGATACCGACTTCAGTAAGTTGTTTGGCCCATCCGCCAACACTTTTAAGAATATCCATATATCAACCTCCATTTGAATATCAGTAATTTGACATTCAGATATTATTTAAATCTCCAGTTTCACTAGTTAAACTATTATATAACATTTAAATACAGTTATAATACAACAAAATGGGCAGATAAAACAGATGTTAATAACAAAACAAATAGAGAAAAATGACGTAATAACAATAAAATTACTCACAGGAGAGGAAATTTTAGGTAGATTTGAAGGTGAAGATGAAAATGGACTTCATGTTTCCAGAGCTAGTGTTGTGGCGGCAAATCCAGAAGGAGGACTAGGATTAGTTCCTTGGATGATGAGCTCAGCACCAGAAAAAATTAGTATAAATAAAAGCACGGTAGTAACTTACTCACCCACAGTTGAACAGATTGCAGACAAATTCACAGAAGCCACTACAAACATTCAGATAGTAAAGTAGACACTTGACACCATACAAAAATTTGCTATAATATAGGAGCAATAGGAGAAATCTATATGTTGGAAACTGGATATATGACTGCTAAAGCACTAATGATGACTTTGATGTTATCAGATGGTGTAAACCTAAATGAACATACTGTTGAAGAAACATATTGTATGTCATTAAATATATATTATGAAGCTCGAGGAGAAAGTTGGAGAGGTAAGACAGCCGTTGCCCATGTAACTCTTAACAGAGTAAAACACGAAAAATATCCTAACACAGTTTGTGGTGTTGTATTACAAGCAAAACTCTGGAAGGGAAACCCCATCAGAGATATGTGTCAATTTGCATGGTATTGTGATGGCAAAACAGACATTCCACAACTAAGATACAAAGCACAACCTAGAAAAAATAAAGCAATTAAACCCAACGTAAGAGATTGGGAGAATAGTGTTGCTACAGCAATACAAGTTATGGAAGGTTATAGCAGAGACATAACACAAGGTTCTACACACTATTTTAATCATAATATTTCAACACCCAGTTGGAGTACTATATATCCCACAAAAACTATCATAGGAAACCACACATTCCAAAAACGTAACGACTAAGATACGATAAATATATACTGTTATAATACACACAATTAGGAGTAACAGTATGTATGAATATAGATGTAAAGTTCTGAAAGTCGTTGATGGAGACACGGTAGATGTAGACATCGATCTAGGATTTGGAGTTTGGTTAAAAGACGAAAGAGTTCGTATAATGGGTATTGATACGCCTGAAAGCAGGACGTCAGACAAGGTAGAAAAGTTATTTGGTTTAGCGGCAAAAGAAAAACTTAAAAGTATGTTAGGCAAATCACCTACTTTAAAGACGCAGGTAAACAAAGACGGCGAAGACATGAAAGGTAAGTTTGGTAGAATACTAGGCGACTTTGATGTTTATGATGCAGAAAAAGATGCATGGCGTCCAGCAACAGATGTACTTATTGAGACAGGAAATGCAGTAGCATATTTTGGTGGAAGTAAAGAAGAAGTACAAGCCAAGCATATGGTAAACAGAGATAAATTATTGCGAGAAGGTTTTGTTAGTAAAGAAGACTTTGATAAAGCAACAGCAATAATGGAAACAAAGAAAAAGTAATGAACAAATTATTTTTTAGTTTATCCCTTCTACTGTTTTCTACATTTAGTTTTGGATGGTGGAACACAGGACATGCAACAGTATGTCAGATTGCAGAAAATCATTTAACACCAGAAGTAAAAGCAGAAGTAGATAGACTTTTAGACAATAAAAGTTTTGCAGAAAGTTGTAATTGGCCAGACTATGTTAGACCAAACAGATATAATACTTTTCCTTGGCATTTTGTAAACATACCTAAATCTAAATTAAAAGTTGAGGCAAGTGATTGTCCTCCAGAATCCTGTGTTCTCGAAGCAATACAAATGCATATCAGATTACTTAGAAATAAAAACTTACCTGATTCAGACAGAGCAGAAAGTTTAATGTTTTTAGGACACTTTGTAGGTGACATTCATCAACCATTGCATGTAGGTGAAAAAGAAGATAAAGGTGGCAGTGGCCATGAGGTTAATATAGATCAAGCAACGCAAGATGCTCTTAACTATCAAGGCTATAACGAATGGCTTAAATTAAATAAATTACAAGTACATCAGTTAGCATTAAGGGAACCTAAATATCCACCACACATAAAGAAATCAAATATGCATAGTATTTGGGATGGTGCTGTACTACAACATAAACTAATCAAAGATGATATTGCATGGTATGATTATGCAGATAATTTAGCAAAACGTAAACCCACAGTACTGTTAGGAAACCCTGTGATGTGGGCACAAGAAAGCAAAGACGTATTAGGCTTACACAGTTTTGGATACAATGTAGAGATAGAAGACATTGATGCAGAGTACTTAGAACATCATTTACCTGTATTGGAGCAACGCCTAGTTCTAGCAGGATACAGACTTGCTACAATACTGAACCAGATTACACTATAAAATACTTGACAATGCCTAAATAGAGTGTATAATAGGATATACATATAGAGGTAATGTAATGGCAAAAAGATTTTACTCAGGTAAAACATATACCCACGCAACTGGTCACAGTTGTGCATTTAGACAATGGAGAGCAGATAGTCACTGTAACTTAATACACGGCTATTCTCTACAGTTTGAATTTGAGTTTGGTTGTGAGGAATTAGATGATCGCAACTGGGCAGTAGACTTTGGCGGTCTAAAAGAACTTAAAGAATGGTTAAAATTTATGTTTGACCATACTTACTTGTTAGCAAGTGACGACCCAGAGTTCCAAACATTTCAAGATCTAGCAGATAAAAATCTAATAGACTTGAGAGTTGTTGGTGCTGTAGGTTGTGAAAGATTTGCTGAACAGGCCTTTGACGAAGCAGATAAAATTGTAAAAGATATCAGCAATAATAGATGCTGGGTTCAAAAGGTCACTGTAAGAGAACATGAAGCCAATAGTGCAACATGCGAACTTGCAGACACTCAGAAGATACGATTTGTAGACTCTGAGAAATAACGAAGAAAGATAGATGATGAACGAATAGTTTTGAATGGGGGCAGGAGTGATATCTACTTGCCCTTCACTTTCTTATTTTCCATACTGAAATAACGATAAATAGTGGTATAATGCTATTTGGTATACTCACATTAATCACAGCACTTGCTATTGCAGGTGTGGCCGCCTGGTTCAGTATCGCTGGACTTATGATATTCTTTGGCGGAATGCCAATGAGTGTAGCCATTATGGCTGGTACATTAGAAGTAGGTAAACTACTTACAGCAAGTTGGCTTTACAGATACTGGAACGAAACATCAATACTACTCAAGACATATCTGACCACAGCAGTTGTAGTTCTGATGGTTATAACATCTGCAGGTATATATGGTTACCTGTCTAAGGCCGCCAGTGATGTATCTAGTGACGGTGCTGTAGCCTTTGCAGAAGTAGAACGTGTTGACGGACTTATTCTCAGAGAAGAAAATAAGATTGCCATTATAGAGGATAGGATAATAAGTGTAGGTGGTAGTGTTGATGTAAGTGAAAGTATTGAACAACAGGAAACTATCAGAGATGGTGCATGGCAAAGAGTACAAGGTGATATAGATTATGCACAAGGACAAATAGACAGACTCAGAGACCAACTCGCAGTATTAGATAAAGCAGTAAACGATCTAAGAAACAAAGGTGTAGAAGTTGTTGTAACAGATGAGGGTGGTATATTCCAGGGAGATACCACAGAAAAGATAGACTATGTTGCACAGGCAAACGACTTATACAACCAACAAGAACAGCAACGTGCAGATATCAAAACAGATATAGACAAGCAACAAGCAAATATAGATGCATACCGACTACAAGCACAAGATACAATTAACGGTGCTAATGCAGAAATAAACAGACTTAGGAACACTAGTTCCAATCAGCAAGATGCAAACATTGAAAAGATAAATGCTTTTAACACTGATATAGACGCAATTTACGACAATATCGCAGTACTTAAAGACAGTAAATTTGAAGCAGAAAGCAAAGTAAGAGATTTAGAAAGAGAAATAGGCCCAATCAAATATGTAGCAGAGCTTCTTTATGGTAGTTCAGACCAATCTGTTATGGACAAAGCAGTAAGAATATTCATACTGTTATTTGTTTTTGTATTTGACCCTTTAGCAATTATGTTATTGATTGCGGCTAACCAGACATTACTTAGGTACGGTATTAATTTAGAAAGCACAGGACCAAAAGAACCGCCAAGAGACCCAGAAGGTGATCCAGGAAGTTTTTGGGATAGTGACTTTGAAGAACAAAGCAGAGAAATATATGGCGACAATATGCCAGACCTTCCTAGTGCGGCAGAAGATGCCGCAAAGGCAATGGCCGAATCGGCTTCCGAAAAAAAAAGAACGGAAAAATTAAAAAAGGCCTTGTCGTTATTGGAAACAAAATACAAAAAAACATTAAAAGCTCTTGACGATAAGCCTAAAGAAGTTATAATAGAAAAAGAAGTCGAGAAGATAGTAGAAGTTCCGGTTGAAGTAATTAAAGAAGTGGTAGTTGAAAGGGAGGTGCCAGTTGAAAAGATCGTTGAGGTTGAAGTCGCAAAAGAGGTTGAGGTCATCAAGGAGGTTGAACGAATTGTCGAAAAGGAAGTTCCAGGACCAGAAAGAATTGTCGAAGTCCCAGGACCAGAAAGAATTGTCGAAGTCCCAGGACCAGAAAGAGTCGTCAGAGTTGAGTCCTCAGAAGGAGTAAAAAGGTTAAATAAAGAAATAGAAACATTACAAAACGAATTGCAAATATTAAGATCTAAAAAACCTGAGACTATAGAAAAAATAGTTGAAGTCGAAAAAGAAGTTCCAGTCGAAGTCGAAAGGCCAGCATCAGGTGATTTAAAAGACGCCGCACGGTTAATGGCAACTAGTGAATTAAATAAAGAAGATTTATCTGAAGCACAGATATTAGAATTGTTACAAAAGTCTTCTGAAGAAGAAGTAAAACGTAAACTGGGCTTTTGGGCAGTATCATTACCTAAAACAGATGTAGTTAAAGAGCCCACTAATAAAAAATACATAGGTAAAAAATGAGCGAAGATAAATCATTAACCTGTAATTTTTGTGGTAAAAAACGTGAAGAGGTAGAAAAACTAATCGCTGGACCTGGTGTTTATATATGTGATGAGTGTGTTCAACTAAGTTATGGTATTGTATCCCAAGAAGACGATCATGATTTTGGTAACTTAGATTTTGATAATCTCCCAAGACCGTCTGAAATAAAAAAATTCTTAGATCAGTATATTATGGGCCAAGACTCAGCAAAAGAAATATTGTCTGTAAATGCCTATAATCATTATAAACGCATAACTAATATCATACAAGATGTAGAACTAGATAAGTCAAATGTGTTATTACTAGGACCTACAGGCACAGGTAAAACACTACTTGCAAAAACATTGGCCAAGAAACTTCAGGTGCCTTTTGCAATAGCAGATGCAACTACACTAACTGAAGCAGGTTATGTGGGAGAAGATGTAGAAAGTGTACTAGAACGTTTGCTAATATTATCTGATTTTGATATAGAGTTAGCCCAAAGAGGTGTTGTTTTTATAGATGAGTTAGATAAAAAAGCTCGTAAGTCAGAAAACAATACAGCAACAAGAGATGTGTCAGGTGAGGGTGTGCAACAAGCATTACTAAGACTCATAGAAGGCACAAATTGTAAGATTAAAATGAACGCAAAAGCAAAGTATGGTGATGATTTTATCGAGTTTGACACATCAAATGTATTGTTTATATTAGGTGGAGCATTTGTAGGCATAGAAGAAATTATAGAAAAACGATTAAAGAGTAAAAGTAAAATAGGTTTTAACAGTAAGATACTAAGTGATACAGACAAAAATCAATTACTCACAAAGATTAATGCACAAGACATTGTTACATACGGTTTAATACCTGAGCTGGTAGGTAGGTTACCACTAATAGCAACTATGGATAATCTATCTAAAGATCAATTAGTAAATATATTGACAGAAGTTAAAAATAGTATTATAATACAGGTTAAGTCTTTATTAAAACTAGACAATTTAGAGATTAAATTTTCTAAAAACTATTATGAACAGGTATCTGTGTTAGCAGTAGAGTCTAAAATGGGTGCCAGAGCATTAAAAAGTTTAGTAGAGAACAGTTTAATAAACATTATGTTTAGGATAGAGGATTTCAATAAAACAGGTGTACAAGCCATTAGATTTGATAACTATCCAGACAGAGGAAATAAACCAATATTAGTATTTAACGATAGAGAAGAAGTAGATACTAATTATAAATTATACAGAGGAATAGATGAGTTGGAAAAACAACGATCACAAAAAGAACTTTAATAGTAAACGTAAGCCTTTCGCTAAAAAAGACGAGCATTATTTAGATAAGTTTAAAGGCAGAGCTATTGAAGTTAGAAACGATGACGTAAATGGTGCAATGAGACGTCTTAAAAAAGTTTTAGAAAAGATGGACTTCCAAAAAGAATTATCTAAAAGAGAATTTTTTGAGAAACCTAGTGCTAAACGCAAACGTATGAAGGACCAAGCAATCAAAAGAGAGAAAAAAGCAAAAGAGACAATGATAATGAGAGGTGAATGGTTACCTCCAGAGCCTACTGGTCAAAGTCATTTAAAAGGCAAAAGGCAAAAACGCAAAGCCTGGAATCAAGTAGAACGAGTAAAAGTATTAAGAAAAAGAGGTAGAGGCTCAGACTAATATGAAAATTTCTGTAGTAAGTGGAGGTTTTGATCCACTACATTCAGGTCATATAAATTTATTAGAGCAGGCGGCTACATTTGGAGACAAATTAGTAGTGCTGGTAAATAGCGATGACTGGCTAACTAGAAAGAAAGGCAGACCCTTTATGCCTTTTGAAGAAAGATCAACTATTATTCAACGTATGGACATGGTAGACAATGTGTATGCTGTTGATGATGCTGATGGAAGTGTAACTAATGGACTTATACAAGTTCGCGATGCATTCGGACACGATCATGATTATGTATTCTGTAACGGAGGTGATAGAGGAAAAGATAACATACCCGAAATGGCAGTAGATGGTTACACTTTTGAATTTAGTGTTGGTGGAGATAACAAAGCCAACAGTAGCAGTTGGATATTGAAAGAATGGCAGTATCCAACAGAACGCAGAGTATGGGGCGAGTTTAGTGATTTGTTTCAGGACTCAGCAGTCAGAGTTAAAGAGCTAGTAATTGAGCCTGGTAAAGGTATTAGTTATCAACGTCACTTTAAAAGAGATGAAATATGGTTTGTAAGTAAAGGACAATGTGTTGTAAAACATGGTAGAGATACAGACAAACCGGAAGAATACGATACAATTAATTTAAGAACAGATGAGTCTATACATATTAAAGTTAAAGATTGGCACCAGATTATAAATGTTAAGTCAGAACCTTGCCATATTATAGAAATACAATATGGTAAAGAAACTAACGAAGAAGATATAGAACGTTTAGAGTACTACGACGGAGAATAAATGGAGATGCGACAACTTAATGAGCAACGTGTTTGTGAAATACTAAATGATATAGTTGAGTTAGAAATGGCTGGAGTTGTTAGATATGCTCACAGTTCACTAATGGTTACAGGACCTAACAGAATACCTATTGTAGCATTCCTGCAAGAACAAGCAACTGAAAGTTTAGACCACGCCTTAATAGCAGGTGAATACATCACAGGCTTTAACGGACATCCTAGTCAGCAGATTGCTAACATTGAAGAAAACCACGATCATAGTGTTGAACAAATTCTACAAGAAAGTTTAGCACACGAAATGGCGGCAGTTGAAAAGTATAAAGAACTACTTGACGAAGTTGCTGATGCAAGTATAATGTTGGAAGAATATGCCAGAGGGCAGATTGGTATGGAAGAACAACATGCCTTAGAGATAAGGAAGATGCTAATGGATTATGGATCATAAAACCAAAAAAGTTGTATTTGTACTCACATATTTAGAACAAAAAGAATGGAATAAATTTTATCCTGCGTGGATGTTTAACCAAGTCTACACAGATTATCAATTTATAATTTTAGATAATGGCAACCAGTCCATAATGAAGGAATGGTGTAACTTAACTGGCTCCTACTATTACTCTTCTGAGTATAATATTGGAAGCAGTGGCGGTTATAACTGGATTTTTAAATCTGCAGAGCTATTAGGATTAAAACGAGCCGCATTACTACAAGCAGATGTAGAAATAATTAATAAAGAATGTTTAGATAAGTTATTTGATGACAAATGGCAGGAAAACGACATACCTTTTTGGCCACAAGAGCCTAGAGCAAATTGGGACCAAAATCCAGATAACGAAGGCGGAACCTATAACTTAGGCCAGTTTTTTAGTTTTAATCCTACATACCTATTAGAAAACAACCTGTTAGTAGACGAAAACTATGTTGTAACACATTTTGATGATGCTGACTTAATGAGAAGAATGCTGGAGGCAGGCACAAAACCACATAACCTTTTACTAGACTTTCCGTCTTTAGATTGTATGCCTGACAAAGATAACTTAGCAAACTCTGTGCCAGGTTTATATAACATGCACCACTTTAGCAGTAAGCAATCTGGCTCAGACAACCACAAAGAATGGGAAGTTTTAAATCAGCCATATCATAATAAAAAATGGTTTAAGAATTCAGACCATGCCTGGGAAACACCATTTGGTCATTGCGAGCCAGAATCTAAACCCACAATTACAGACTATAAACGCCTTGATTACAATAAAAAAGAGCCACATAGTCATAAATGGTTACCACTTGGCTATCCACCTTATCCAGTAGAGCATGAGTTAAATAGATTTTGGGAAGAACTAACCAAAAATAGTACATAATGTACTATATCTAGTATAAAAGGCTTGACATACATACAAGATATGCTATTATAAGACAGTAAGAAATTAATCTTACACATTATAGGAGTAATAAATGAACTTTATAACTAACACATTAATTGGAATAGGTGCTTTTTCTGTAATCGCAGGAACAATTTTAATAGCAGAATATATTTTATCAGGAATAGGCTTTACGTCAGAGCAAATTGGCACAGGCTTAATGATTGGCGCCTTTTTAATTATTGCACCACTATTTGGGGATCTAACCAGATCAGTATTTAAGCTCAACAAGTAGTTGACAAACTAACACAACCTGTTATAATAGATGTATGACTATGCATTTAGATAACAGGTTTTCTACGATCAATACCAAAAAGTATAAAGCCAAGATTACAAAAGGTAAACTTAAAGAGCTGGAACTTAGATGGCGTCAGCATAACAAACGTATGAAGCAGAATCATATGCATCATTTAAGGTACGACACTCTACAGGAGTATATGGATTATTGTTATGGTAAAGTCAGTATGCCTGACCCTCGTGACTACAGAACATTCAAACCATTACGTGAACAACGTAACTGGCGAGCAGTACAAGATGATGAACACAGAGAGAAGTATCCTAGTCTTATGGAAGAACAAATGAAGGCAGGTACATTTAATAGTGAAAGTATGGGACAGGGCACTAAGAAGGAGCCTATGAAGTACACAGGCGATCTTATACAAGGCATTGCTACTATGCACAAAAGTAACGCAGTACCTGTAATGAAAGGCACAGATCAAGCAAAAGATATAGCAAGGATGCGTAGAGGATGAAGAAAGAAGAAATAGTTACACTAATAGAAAACCTGCACCCAGAAGATAAACAAGGAAATATAGAAGCAATCTTTATAGGTAGGCACGGTGAGGTTATTAAAACAGACAGTATCAGATTAGATATGGATGGTGGACGATTAATAATTGTACAAGAAGGCACAGACCAATATGTTAGTAATAAGGAAAATTGGGAACAAGAGCTAGAGTTTTGTAGGAATAGGCAGTAGTGAATCTAGATCATATTATGATACCCAAAGGCTGGAAACTGCCTGAGTGTAATCACCCAATAGAAAAATGGTGTAGTAATTGCGACAGAGATTATGTTACATATGAAAAAATTCCACACTTTAGGAAGTATAAAGAGTTTCATGTGTGGACAGATAAAGAATTTGACGAGGAAATGAGGAATGCCAAATAGACAAGAGTTTCATCCAGATGAGATTAAGAACAGTAATAGAATTCAGAAGAGTGCTACCCCCAAATATGATGTAAGTTGGTATGTAAAATGGACAGCCAGCTCATTTATTTTAGCAAGTATGACTATGAGAGGAATACCTGAACTGGCATTTTACGATATTATGCTGAGTCTATTCGGTGTGACAGGCTGGTGTATAGTAGGAATACTTTGGAAAGACAGGGCACTGATACTGTTAAACGGAGTAGGCATAGTATTATTTTTAAGAACATTACTACAGGATTATATGTTATAATGGAAAAATCATTTAAAGAACAGGTAAAAACATTAGACACTACCAGCAAGGCAGGACAACTAGCACGTGAGTTAAATGCAGAGCGTAACAGACTTAAACAGGAACTAGAAGAAGCACAGGTACAGGTTGAGGACTTAACACCGGTCACGCCTGAGGGTACTATAGACAGTTATATAAAATGGTTAGCAACTGGTTTAGCAGTTACAGGTGTCTTTTTACAGAGTGCTGAGTTTATGACAATGGGCAAAATAGCCTATGCACTCAGCAGTATTGCCTGGGTATATGTAGGAAATTGCTGGAACGATAAAGCAATTATGATAGGTAGTGCTATAACAGGCACAGCAGTACTAATGAATTTAGCAGAGTTAATACAATGACAGAGATACCAAAAGGGCATGGCGCATGGCACGGCGGAAAAGGTTCAGTACCTAAAGATGCCAATAATAAAAATTATGCAGATAATTGGGATAAGATATTTGGTAAGGATAAGAAAGTAAAGGACGATTTTTCAGACAGAGCTAGACCAGATGGACTTATATGGGAGAGAGATAAAATTAAAAACGATGGGCCACCAATGCCTAACGGATTACAAAGAGCGTGGGAACGCAAGGATAAAAAATGATAACAATACCAGACTTAATTGGATTTACAGGAGTAGCATTATTAATAATAACTTATGCTATGTTACAATTAGATAAAATAGACCCCAAAGGTTTTTGGTATAGTTTTAATAATTTAATAGTTGCTATCCTTGTTACTGTTAGTTTAGTTTACACACCCAACTTAGCAAGTTTAGTTATAGAGTTCTTTTGGTTTATTATAAGTGTCTATGGTATTGTGATGTACTTTAAAAGACGTAATGTATAAACACAGGATTATAGAATGCAACGTTAATGATTCTTCTGATTGGGATTGGATATATGACGAAGCAGTACAAAACACTCTAGCAAATTATTTTAATTGGGCTGAGGAACATAAATCAGAAGTACATTTTGAGAAGAGCTGGGCAGACGTATCTTACAGTTTGACTATGCAGGTAGATGCAAAGTTTGATGACAGAGATACTTATGCATTATTTAAATTAACGTTTGGTAATGAGCCTTACACTAAGTTAGACACACATAAAATGGAATTCACACATGGCTAAAGCAAGTAAAAGACAAGCATTTAAAGAATCATTAAGCGATACAGCATTAGCATTTGCAATGAATGTGCCTATAGGATTTGGTATAATTGCATTTGCAAACTGGGTAGGCATTGTTGCTGTCACATACGAACAAAATGTACAATTGGTTATATTACAGAACATAGTTTTTACAACTGTAGCAATTATCAGAAAGACTTATGTGCGAGTATGGTTTGAAAATAGACGTATTAAAGGGTTGACATAAACACACATCTGTATCATAATACTATTATGAAAATACAAAACTATACACAAGACGGATTTGAGAAGGTTTGCGATGTTATTATACATCCTGACAGAGAAGACCAATGGTCATATGAAAATGTAAACAGAAAATATGTTGGTGATGACCATACAAGTTGGTTATACTTTATTGTTAAAAACGATGATATAATGAAGTGTGGCGAGTCAGGAAATCCTTTATTACTACAAACTTCTAACAGTGACAAGAAGAATCCAGTATGGAAAAAAGGTACATTCAGTAGACTAGGCAGGTATATGAATGGCGACACAACTGATGTTGTAATACGTGAAGCTCTATTTGAAGATGTAAGAACAGGTACAGTTAGCATTTGGGCTAAAAAATGTAAGATCACAAAAGTTAAAGTAGACATTATGGGCGAAGCACATTTTGTAGAGAGAACATCACACAAAGATATGGAAATGCTATATCTGGACCATTTTGTAACAGAATATGGTAGTTTGCCGCCATTAAATAAGGGCAGAAAGTAGAAAAAAGATAAATAACTTTGCAATAAAGAAGAGCAAGGGCAAAAGGATCGTAAGTGAATGGAGTCTACTGCAAATCCAAATTGCATGTAGAGTCAATGGAGATGATACACAAGGTAAGTGAATCGTAAGAAACACAAACCGAATGGTAACAAGGAAGTAGACCTACATTATGTATTAGGGGGTTGGCAACAACTCGGTAATACAGGAAGATTAAATCTTCAAAAGAGCACGGGCTATTGCTATATGGAAATAGTCTTCAAAAGTGCTCGGATTTATTCATCCAAGTTTAGAATGATGCTTAGGCATTATCTATTTGGGGTATCCAACAAAGGACTGAGAATGGCAACACTCGAAGTAACCAAGAAGTATACCAAGTAGGATAGAGGAACAGGACACACACTAACGAATGCTCCTCTACCCCGCGATCTTTTTATTCGCCAATAGGGTTTAAAAAGAACTAGTAAAATAAATTAACTTGCTTTTTAAAGGAGATAATATCATGGTAAGCAAACAATTTCGTATCACTTCTGATACACTAAACCCACTATATAGAGCCACAGTCGGATTTGACAGACTATTCAATGAGTTCGAAACTCAAATGAATTCTGCAACAAATTCACAAGGCTATCCACCATACAACATCAGTAAAGACGGTGATGATCTGTATTCAATTACATTGGCTATTGCAGGATTTAAAAAGTCCGAAATAGATATTGAGTTGGAAGACGGCAACTTACTTATTACTGGTACCATTAAACCTGATGAGTCCGGATATATGGATGACATCGAGTTTTTACATAAAGGTATTGCAGAGAGAGACTTTGTAAGAAGTTTTAAACTTGCTGAGTATGTGGAGGTTAAGAGTGCAAAATTAGAAGACGGTCTTCTAAAAGTCGAACTATTCAGAAATGTTCCTGACGCACTTAAACCACAAAAAATCAAAG